>Ga0075125_10001463_pt1 | contig 11431 bp, 10 predicted proteins | sample AntAceMetag02UKN_FD_69810 | JGI IMG/M metagenome (GOLD analysis project Ga0075125, IMG submission 69810) | Saline lake microbial communities from Ace Lake, Antarctica - Antarctic Ace Lake Metagenome 02UKN | ecosystem: Environmental > Aquatic > Non-marine Saline and Alkaline > Saline | place... | reverse complement strand
ATTCGTTTGACGAATACGAAGTAATGAAAATATAGGAGTAATTATGCGAACTACAGATAATAAATTAAAAGAAAAACTACAGAACGATATAGCTAAGGGCAATGTCCATTTAGCGTCAGGCGACGTGGCCGATTTTGGTGCGAAACCTCAAGTATATGAAGATACTAAAGGTCCGGCTAAGATAAAAGTTAAAAAGGAAAACGGAGATAAATTAATGGAAGCTGCGGACAGTGAACCCGGTAAAATACTCCAAAATACAGTAGAGAAAACTGCTAAAGATGAGAAAACCGCGGCTACTATGGGCACATCGGAAACAGGGGCATTTGATGAAGTTGAAGTTTTAGAAGATGAGCGTGCTACTTTTTTAGACGTTCTTATAACGGGAGACCGCTATATACGTCCATTTACTTTATTTGGGGACAAAGTGCGGGGTAAATTTCGTTGCCGTACTCAAACAGAAAGTCAAGCAATTATTTCTGAGTTGAATCGCGAAATTAACGATAAACTAATTGTTAATGCGCTTGATTATTCTACAAGACTGCGTAATATGCTACTGGCGGCACAGGTTATGCAGTTCCAGGATGAAGAATTTCCAGATCTACAAAAACCGTTGATGCAGACTGTGGACAGCAAAAATGACACTACTATAAAACCTGGGTGGTTGAATGCTGTTGATTTTTGGCAGGAAAAACACGAAGGTTTAATATCTGCCCTCTATAATGCGTTGCAATTATTTGAACAGAAATACTGGACAATGGTACAACACGCGAACGATCAAAATTTTTGGCATCCCGCAGAATCTACCTCGAAGTAGCGGCCCATCTGCGGGTAGCGCATTTACCTATAGTGCCAACCGAAATGTTACATTCCGGGTTGGTTTTGAAATTGAGGGCTGAAGTTATCGAATCCGAGATTTTACTCGGAACACGTCTAGCGTATATGCAGGCTGCAGCGGCATTGCATTCGCATCCGGCGACAGATATCGAAAAGAGTGGGGACGCTATAAATAAGCAATATTTTGACGCTCTAGCAACTATACCGTATATGACGCAGGGGCGTACTAGTAAAGAAATGCTTTCGGTAGAGAGGGAGAAATCAGTTGCGAGATATAAAGATATGAAAAAGCGTTTATTAAAGGATCCCGACGGCAATGACAAATGAACAATTACTTGAGGCGATGCGGGCTTTATTGGGAAATTTGACTCCTAGTATAACTGGGAATAGTTTTCCTGATATAAATATCCCGCTCAGGGAACGTGCGATACAGCAACCAGTACCAGCTATTGCTAATTTATTCCCAGGTACTGGGGCAATATTTCAGCTTCTTGCGCCTTGGATAGGCCAAAATCTTTTGGGTATGCAGAATCCAGTAGTTTTGCCTCAGGCAAATCCAGGCTTTAATGCGTTTGATGCTTATTATGCCGCTTCGGTTACTTCACCGATTTTGCAGGGCGCTCAACAACAAGCCGCATATAAAATGGGAGGGGTATTTGGACAATTTGGGGGTAGCGTTATAACTAATTTTGGTGCCAATAATTTATTTGGTGTACCGGCACAAGAATTTCAACAAAAGATGGTAAATTTGGGCCAATCCGACGCTGGCGAGATGTTTACTAAGTTTATTTCCGGCACAGATATTGGGCAAGCCATATCAGGTGGAAATGCTATGGAAATGGAAAATACTCTTCTACGAGGCCGTCATCTTTTTGGTAGACGCCCGGGCGAGGGGTTTGAATCGTTAAATGCGCTTGATCCTGCGGCACGCGGGCGTGAAACGGTCAATACGCAGGAGTTTGCGAATAAATTACTTGAAAAACTATATCCCGTGGACCCTAAGACTGGCCGGTCTGTTTCGGTAGTAGCGGACCAAGCTGTTTCACGGGGGTTTAAAACGGAAGAGATGGGAGAAATGGCGCTGCGTATGGCGTCCGGCGGAATGCAGGTAATGCAGGGCGGCACAGCAACTGGAATGACTGACGCTACACGGCAAATGGCTAAAACAATGGATTCTTTAGGTGATTTAATGGGTTCCCGTGATATGGACTTATTATTTTCTTCAATAGAAAAACTTACACAGGGGGACTGGCGTACTAAAGGTAATTTGGTACATTGGGAAGATACTTTCCGCAGTATACGTAGTATGGCGCATACTTTCGATGTATTGCCACAGGCGTATATCAGCACTATAAGCGCGGCACAAAATATGATGCAGAGTACTTTAGGGATAACCCAGGAAGCGGCGCAGCTTGGAGTAACAGGGGGCGGGTATACAGGCATTGGAGTAGGAAAGCTAATAACTGATACCACATACGGAATTGCGCACCGGCAGGGAGTTGAGAATAATCCCGCTTTATTGGGGCAAATATTTGCCCGCCAAACAGCATTGGTAGGGGTTGGAATGAACTCGCCTGTAGGCCGGATGTCTCAGCAAATGGCCTGGTTCGCGCAGTATGGGAGTATAGATGATGAGGAGTATGCCGCGTTCCGGCAAGCGGTACAAACCGGTGATCGTCCACAAATTAGGGCTTTGTCTGATGCGGCTAACCGTCAAGTCTACGGGGACGCCGAAACGGGTAGGAGGGCAAGGTTAAATAAGGATATTATGCAGCAAATGCATCAAGCGACTACAGGACAGTGGGCAGTAAATGCCGTATCAGATGTTATGCAGTCTCAGCAGGCAGAAATAGGCCAGCGTGTTAATGAAAATATTCAAGGTGAGATAGTTCGTACTGTGCAGCGGGCTGGTATAGCTGCACCTGGGTATGAAGACCGGTTGAAACTACTAAGTGGCGCTGTTAGTGAGGTATTTCCAGATAAAAACGGTGACATAAGCTGGCAAGCAGAGGTATTTAAGGGTATAGAAGAACAAGGTATAAAAGACGGCTTGACTACAAAACAGATATTTCAAAAAGAGCAGGATTGGCTTAGTACGAATGTTATAGGAGAAGCAAATAGGAAAGTTCAGGGAGTTTACAATCAAGGATATGCGCAGAAATCTGCGGAGGGCTTTAATAAAGAAGCTATAGACTATAGTAGCGCATTAGCAATGCGGGGGCAAATGGGGCATATAGACGATTATGACAAACAAGTCGGAGAGCTAGATACATTAGCAAGGAAAATAAGGCGAGAGCCAGATTCCGAAGTAAAAGCAAGGCTTATGGGCGAATATAACGCTGAAGTGAGCAGGCTACAACAAAGTGCACCTCCAGGGTTTAAACAAGCGATTCTAACAGCCGGAAGTATAAAACGCGATGAAATGAATGACGAGAGAACTAGGCTAAATGCGTTGGGGCAAATAGGCTTAATACAGGAAACAGGTAAAAAACTTGGATTCAAACCCGGGGAAACAATGGACCAATATGGGAAGGCATTGGCAATATTGAAAACTGTTGCAGCAACGGAACCGGGGTCGGACGCAGAAAGAGAAGCTACGAAGGAAGCGGTGGGTAATTTTGCGGTTCTTAAGGCATTAGGATCAGAACAAGGCCAATTCGCAGAACTGGTGGGCGCAGGAAAAGTGCCAATTAATAGAGAACTAATTAATAAGCAAACAAGAAGAATGGAAATTGTTCGATCACAATATAATGTAGCCTTAATGGAAACAGAGTCACAGTTTGGTGTATCTGGTCTTAGTCCTGCATTAATAAGGCAATCGTATGGTATGGAAGAAGCGCGCCACGCTACAGCTATTGCTAAAGAAACGCAAGCGGCTGAGAGTAAATTTATGCTAGAAAATCCCGACGCCCGGTGGACGGCGGAGCAGCGCGTAGCCAAATTTCTAGAGGGATCCATAGGTCTAAAAAAGCTGCTTGGATTAACTGACACTACGCCTGCAGGAGTAGCTCCCGGACGTACAGCTTTTAATATATTACAAAAAGGAATAGGGACAATAGATGTCAGCGAGCTTTCAAGAAAGGAAAAAAAGGAGACAGCAGAAGCTTTAGCGGAAGTAACGGGAGTAGAGGGTTGGTGGGATAAACGTAAGCTACGTAATAATCTACAGGAGAATATTGACAAGTTTGCTGAAATGCCTGGGTTAACGGACAAGATAAAAGATTGGACTAAGTCTGACGACGCCTCGTTTATCGATTTAGTGGGAACATTTAAAAGACAACAAAAAGATACAGACGAAGGTGCAAAAATGCCGAAAGACAAAGAGTCAATGCGTATTGAGGGCACGCTGGAAATTGTAGGCAAAAAAGGAAAAATTCGCGGGTTAATATTAAATTCGGAAGAATAACTATAAGGATAGCTAATGTATGTATTTGGCAATAATAAGAAAGCGCGGGGCTGCTTTACTAAATTTGATTTAAATACAAGTTTAGGCCAAGGCGCACGTTTAGTTTTACCGGTCGGGGGACCGTTTCCAGCAACCAATGCGGGTGTTGAAGATCCTATGGTGGTTACTGGCATTTCGTTTACAGCGAAGGAAAAATTTCATGTGATCCAGTGTTTTAATGATATTACTCATACTTATGCCTTTGGAACTGATCCTTTATCCAGTATGATATCTATCATATATACGGGGTTTTTGATAGCGTCAAATGGGTATGGCACGTCTTCTGTTACTCAGCAATTTTTGGATATGTATGAGAGCAACCGATTAAGTAAAAGTTTAAAAGGTGCGGCGGTTACAATTGGAAGGTCTATTTTGAATGGTTATATCGTGGGTATACATAGCGCTACGATAGACCCACACCATAATTTACAGAGTTTCGAAATTAATTTATTGATGATAAGGGCAAAGCCTAAAAGTAGTCCTCAATATTTTGGGGATACAGGTTTTGATGCTTCGGGGATAGCATAATAGATTAAGAAAATAAAACATTATGATAAATCACGCAAGAACATTATTATTAAATAAACCTCAAAGTTATTTTGACGGGGCTTATGGTAATGAATATATTAGGCCCAATTTTACTCCCGTAACTTTAGATCCTATACTTGTAGATATCTACAATATACTATTTCGGAATAATTCGGATCCGGCGAGTATGAATATTGTGGCAGCGGGCATTATGCTAATTTTACAGAGTCCTGAATTGTATAATTATACTTTAGCGTTTGATTCGCGTATAACATATGAGGATAATTTAAGCACGATAGCGAAATTAGCCAATAATAATGTTGATATAGAGATATCAAAATCTACAGTATGTGATATTGTACCTAAGTATAAATTAATTGCAAATGAATTATCCGACGACAATTTGGCTGGATTACATTCGTGGGTATTTTTACCAGCAGACAGTACACATATGCTTTTAACGTACTCCCGCGGTACAGTTCAAACTATACCGATTATTAATACTGTTAGTCCAAACCGTAGTTTAGATATTAGTCTGATATCCGAATATTTATCATCATATTTTGAATTGCCATCTGAACAGGTAACTGGTGATTTTAGAATAGAGTATAAAACAGTAATTGCGCCTAGTTCAAACATAGTTCAACAATTATCGGAAATCAAAACATTAATGGCACAGCCAAATATATTAGAATATATTTTTAATGCTAAAGGTGAGTATAAAACAAATATCCAGGATTTACGTAAAGTATGGTTGCATTCTAAAGAAGCTACTTTACAATTTGGAGCAGCAGTTTTAAGCTACTTATATCAATGTGAAGCGTTAAGGAATTAAACAATGGCTAGGAAATCAGCAGTATATAACTTTGATACAAGCGTGATATTGGGAGGCGATAGGTATTTACTTTCATCAGCTAGATTAAATTATCAGGAAAACGCAATTCCTACAGCGATAATTGTTGTTGATCCTGCACATAAACCTGGGGATTCAACATTTGAAGCTACTAGTGCTTCTTTATCTGCTATAACTAAGTGGCATAATAAGTTACAGAAATTAGCGCTAGATAAAGAATATGGTTCAATACAGATACAGGCTACGCCACAAGATGAAGGCGCAGACACCATGGGATTTATCCTATCCAACTGGATTATTACAGGCGCAGGGATTGTAAGCGCAACTGCGGGGGGTAATTTTTCTCTTGAAGTTGAATTGCAACATCCAATAGTAGAATGTGATTATTGTAGTATGCATCTCGGCAATTTTACGCAGGAGCTCGATATAAGCGTAGCAGATTTAGGCAATACGCAGGCGGATATGGTAACGGCGTTAGTTAGAGGAATAAAAAAATATGGCGATTCTAAAACAAGTGAGTTTCCAGCTAAGTTTGGATGTGGTGGTGAGGGATTACCAGACTTAAAAAACCAAATTATCCGCTTTAAAAATACTTTACTTGCGGCGGCTAAAGTTTTGGACGCTAATTTAGTTTGGGATGCGAGCAGTAAAGAATGTAACTATAACTTGTGGCCCGGAACCGGGTGTATAGATACTGAATATGTTATGCTTTCAATTGTAGATTTTATTGTTGGCGCATCTGAGTATACGTTATGGGATATGCTGGTACAATCTTTTTGTCCTCAGTGGGGGGTATCTATTAAGCCTGCTGACGCGTCTAGGCTTATAATGTCTCCGTATACACCGTGGGCAAAATCAACGTTAACAATAGATAGTTCGGATATTGCAGATATAGCTTTTCCTAGTGTAGATCCAGCGCCTATCGCGGGCGTTTATGCTCAGCATTCTACTCCAGCGTCGTGCTTCGATATAACTTCCCTCGGAGGGTCTAGTTTGCCGGATGAGGCTTTTAATGTTACCGGTATTCCTTATTACCCCTCTGATGAGCTTAAAGGTAGGTCGGTTCGGTATGAAGCCCCGAACTGGCTTAAGTCGGCAGCTGTACGCGAAGCTAATAAGAAACGTAGTGTAAAAAAGGGTGAGAATACAAAAACTATATATGATATGCCGGGATATCCAGATACGACAAGTTTGAAGCAAAAAGATTACGATAAGTTGCCTTCTATACAAAATTACGGCGGAATGTTATATCGGGCGGCTAAGCAATATTTTTTAACACTTTTTCGTAAAGAAGTAAGAGTAACTCTTCTTACTAGATTAGTGGATTCCGAAGAAGGCGGAAAAGATCCGGGATTTATTGCGCCGGGCAAAGTATGTACAGTAGCAGCGTCTGGAGATACAAAAGCGTTTGAATTTTATATTACTCAAGTTGAGCATAATATTGATTGTCGCGCCGGTACTGTTAGCACACAGATTTCCGGGTGTTATGCTCGACCTTCGGGGGGTTTTTTTGGTATAATAGAAAGCGGTACATGTAATCCTTTATATGGATCGAAGATAGTGGCTACGAGTAGTCCTCAATATTTTGGGGATACAGGTTTTGATGCTTCGGGGATAGCATAATAGCTAAGTAAGGAAAATGAAATGGATAATGAATATAATACATGGATGCAGGACCAAACACCTGAGAATATGGCGAGCGTCGTAAAATCGCTTGAACCTACGCTTGTTGCTGAAGTTCAAAATTATCCCGGGCATAAACCTTTATTACGCAGCATGGCCAAATCGTTGGCAATCAAGGCTGTACATACGTATGACCCCACGCGGGGAGCAAAATTGCGCTCTTGGGTTATTACACAGTTAAAGCCGTTAGCACGTTATAATCAGCAATTGCGCCCAGTGCACGCATCTGAAATGGCTGTTCGGCAGGCAGCTGAAATAAATAGGGTTAATAATGAATTATCAGATCAGCTTGGTAGAACTCCTACTCCTGTAGAGCTTTCGGATAAAACCGGATTATCTACGAAAAAAATAACGTATATTCGTAGACAAGTAAAGCCTAGTATAGCAGAATCATATTTTGCAGCGGGAACAGAAAACGGCAAGGAATTACCGGGCGTTATTGCCCCTGATATATTGAGTACTGCACGGGACGTTGTTTATGAATCTTTATTGCCCAGGGACAAGGCAATATATAACTGGAAAATAGGCGCACATGGTAAAGCTGTTATTTCTAATCAAGATATCGCGAAACGATTAGGAGTTACGCCTGCTTTAGTAAGCCAGCGCAGCCAGCAAATTGCTAATCAAATCAACGATGTTTGTCAGCGTAAATTAGTTTAAGGAGAATGTAATGTCTGAAGTACCGTTAAAGAAAGCATTGACTTTTTTAAAGGATTATCGTTTAGCCAGATCTAAAGCATTAAACAACGAAGAAAGAATGAAATGGTTTACGGAACCTTTAGAGAAGTTAGATGATTTGTTTGATGATGAAAAAGGCATATTTTCAACAAAAGAGTCAAATGACGCGTGGGAAACTTTAAAAAATACAAAGACTGCGGATACGTTAAAATTACGGGAACTGCAGACTGAAGTCGCATTTTTAGCTGGCTGCTATCGTGACTTACGCATGCTTTTTGCTGTTGGTGAAAATAACGAACCGCGCACGGAATTAGATTATGATCGTTTTGAATATATGCGCGTATCTTTTAATCAGTATAAGATGGAACTATTACAGAAAATTTTGACTAGTCAGAAAAAGGGTTTTAGTACATCTAAATAAACTAAAAGTAAATAATGGAAAATTATCCTTATACTACAAATTATTCGGGCCGCCAGGTTGATATAGAACTTTTGCAGTCAATTACAAAACCTGTAAAACTTAAAAAGGTTAATGTAAGCAATGTTAGCGAAACGCCTAAGATTGTAACTGGAATAGAGAAACTTGCACAGCGGTATACATTGTTATTCCTATCGACATTAGGTAGTATACATTTTGATACTGATCAAGGCACAGAACTTGTAGGACAATTGCTTGGCGGGGTAATACAGAATAGGGGAAACTTGGAAAGTGCTTTTGCAGTAGCTAATAACTTGGTAATGCAACAGTTTGAAAAAGATGATTTGAAAACTGATATATACGGGGAAATTCAAGATGATGAGAATTTAGATGCTGTCAAGCTGCTTGATTTCGATATAGAGCAAGCGACGGGCACAATTTATTTACAAATACAATTAATAACTGTAGCCGGCGATGATATTACATTTATCGTTCCGACTTCTGCACCGAGGTAACATAATGAGTGATTTAACTTTGTCTGATGTATCCCAAGCTGATTTCGATACCGCGGAAGCTATACTGGTAGATTTGATCCGTGCTCAATATCCTTCATTGGATTTACGGCGTGGCTCGGTTCTGCGCGATTTGCTTATACGTCCTGCAGCGTCTGTATACGCGTTGGATACTGATAGATTAGCTACATTACAGGAACAGATGTCTATCACAAGCATAGCCGAGAATGAGGATACGGTAGACCCTGAGGCAATAGATAACATATTGGTGAATTTTGGTATTACGCGTAACGTAGGCGCTGTAGCTACAGGTCAAGTAATGGTGCGGGTCGACGCAGCGCGGCAATACGAATTTGTTGCTGGATTTCAATTTGCAACATTAGAAGGCTTATTATTTAATGCATCCCGTAATTGTGTAGTAAAAGAAGATGCCGATACATTGTCAGATGAGATTAAGCTAAACCAATCGGATGATGGCACGTATTATTATTTTATACTGCCAGCTTTAGCCGATGAGGTTGGTGCTAACTATAATATTTCTGCCGGAACAACACTTGACGCTGTATCAACTTTATTTGGCTTTGTATCTGCCGAGGCGTATTCTGTCTTTAGTTCAGGTTTAAATGAAGAATCCATAGCTGAAGTTTTAACGCGTTTACCGTTAGCTATTTCATATCGAGCGCTTGAAAGTAGAACATCAATTAATGCTAAATTACAGGAGCAGTTTAAGGATACTACTATTAATATTCAAGCATTAAGCGTACAGGGCTACGGAGACGACGCGCAACTGCGTGATAAGCATAATCCTTTAGGTTTTGCTGTAGGCAGCCGTGTGGACATATATCCGCGTCTTTTCGCTGCACCTCAGGTTGTTACAGTACAGAAGGAAGGAACTAGGATTGCTGCGAATACATATCAGTTTACACTTGAGAGTGCAGACGCTCCTGGATTTTACGCTTTGCGCTCAATTTCGGAGCTTGATGCTATAATAAATCCGGAACTTAGTTTTGGTGATCTGCCTGTATTAGGTTCGTATGCTTTTACAGAAGTCCGCTCTGCGGATGGCGTAGAATCCACATTTCATGATATTGTTACTGATGTCGAGGCAGCCTTCACTATTTATCAGAAAGCTATTATAACAGTAACAGGAGTGCCGTCTGCCGAAACTAAACACAATTTTAAGATTGAAGCTTACTATGATAAAGGGCTAACGGATATACAGACCTATGTAGATTCTACGGATGTCAGAAATTTGGAATCTGATTATCTTATTCGTTGTCCGCTTATATGTCTTGTAGGAGTTGACGCTAAGGTGTACTATACAAGTTCAAACGTCGTAGATCAAGCTAAAATGGAAACTGATATTTATAATTATATTAACAGCCGTAGTTTTGTTAAGCAGCTTACACGGTCTGAGCTTATACCTATACTGTATGCAGATGGTGCTACTCGTATTGATTTAGGGCAAGCTGGTATGCAACTTCAAGGTACGGTACAGGACGCTAGTGGTACATCACATCAGCTTAGTGGGGATAGCCTGGATATTGTGAGTATACAGGATAAAAGTAAATTACTAACTCCTGAAACCGTTGTTTTTGCAGCGGAGCTGGAAAGTATTAATATTGAAACTATACTAGAATGAAAAATACAATTACACTTCCAGTAAAGAATTTTGTTGAAGATGGCAATCTTTTAATGGATTGGCTAGGCACGTTCTGGAGCCAGATTTATACTGACAAAGAATTTGCTCAGCAATTACAGAATGGTCAAGGCTTATTGTCAGCGCAACTATATCTTAATTTTCTTGAGAGTATTGGGCTATTAAACCGCAATAATGCGCCGCCTTTTCATAGGGAGCGTTGGAAAGCTATAACCATAAAACTGTCAGAAGCTAATACTGGCAAAGCGTCATTATTAACGGCGGATATGGACCCTCCGGCCATTATAGGTCCGCAAACTTCTAATACGTATATTCAGGATGAAACATTCGAAATTGGTGGTAATGCCGAATATACGAACGCCGTCAGTTATCCTTTAAGCGCTGGTACTGAGGATATTCTAACTACGATTACTGATTCTATTGTTAATCCTAAAGTTCTATTGGTACGGGGCATCGATTTTATTGTAAGGGATAATACGCTTTTCTTTTTACATAGCAAAGACCCGTTTGCCAATGCCGATTTTTCCAGGCGTACTGTTGTTGATGCTAATGGCGTTGAAGACGAGGAAATATTGTTATGGGCCGCGGATGTACTAATAGACAAGGATTTTATTTACAATTATATCGGGTATATCCTTAATATAAAAACAGCATCCAATGAGTGCTATAAAAAAATGCTTAACGCTGTATGGGATGTTTATAATCACGGTACAACGTTGAAATATTTTAGATCAGCATTGGGCACAATATTTGATGAGCCCATTGTTCTCGAATCTACAGAGACTGTAGAGGTAATTATTGATGATACTAATCGGCAGGT
>Ga0075125_10001461_pt1 | contig 11435 bp, 9 predicted proteins | sample AntAceMetag02UKN_FD_69810 | JGI IMG/M metagenome (GOLD analysis project Ga0075125, IMG submission 69810) | Saline lake microbial communities from Ace Lake, Antarctica - Antarctic Ace Lake Metagenome 02UKN | ecosystem: Environmental > Aquatic > Non-marine Saline and Alkaline > Saline | place... | reverse complement strand
GATCTTTGTTCAACAGCTCTGGACAGTTGAGATAATGCTAGGACGGGGATATTAAGTTCTTTTGCTAATCCCTTAAGGGACCTTGAAACTTCTGTCATCTGTTGGACCATTGGAGCATTATTATTTCTTGGTTCCATTAATTGTAAATAATCAACAATAATTAAACCTAGTTTTTTATCTGCTTGTATTCTTCTTGCCATTGATCTCATTTGGAGAATATTACAAGAACTAGTGTCGTCAATAAATATCGGAGCTTTAGATAGAACGTCAAACGATCTTTGTATTTTATCAAAGTCGTTATTTCCATCAGTTTGAGAAAGACGTCCTGTTCTTAATCTCCAAAGATCAACTCCTGATTCAGCAGCAATTAAACGATCTACTATTTGATCTTTAGACATTTCTAAAGAGAATATCCCAACTGGAATATTATTGTATCCTGCGCACTTCCTCGCAATATCCATAGCAAGGGAACTTTTACCAAGCGAAGGTCTAGCAGCGAGAACTATAAGATCTCCTTTCTGGAAACCTGATAACAAATTATCTAAACTGTCAAATCCTGTTGGAGTTCCACGAATACTTCCCTTATTTTTTGAAAGTTTGTCTATTCTTTCAAAAGCTTCTTCTAGTTCCTGTTTTATAGGCGTAAAGCTTTGATTTAAACTTCTCTGGGCTATGTTAAATATCTTTCTCTCTGCTTGGTCTAAAAGGATCTCAACATCTTCATCTTCATCTTGTCCCAAGCTTCCTATCTCATAAGAACTCTGGATTAAATCTCTAAGAATTCTTTTTCTTTGGACTATCTTTGCATAACTTAATGCATGGAGAGCATTAGGAACTGAATTTATTAATTCCGTAAGATAAGTGTTTCCTCCTATTTCTTTTAATCTCTTTTTTTCTTTTAATCTACTAGCAACAGAGAGAAGATCTATAGGGTCTGATCTCTCAGAAAGAGTATGTATTGCTTCATATATCTCTTGATGGATCTTTTTATAAAAGTCTCTAGGTTGAAGAAAATCAACTACTTTCAAAATAGCGTTTTTATCAAGCATTAAACATCCCAGCATTGATTTCTCTGCTTCTATGTTCTGAGGTGGGATGTTTTTGGAAGACATTATCTCTTTTTCTTTGCTCATTACCATTAATATCAATATATAAAAAAATGGGGGACTTGTCAAAGTCAATTTATAAGATATTTTTTGGATTTTTGAAGATAAAAATGGTTTAATAGAGACGAGGTGATAAAGATGAAATATAAAACTGATTTAAAAAGCTTAAGAAAGGAAAGTAAGACTTTAAGGTCTTTGTCTTCGGGACCCGGAGGGCAGAGAAGAGACAAAAAAGAAACTGCTGTTTCTATACATCATTTACCTTCAGGAGTTTCTGTTAAAATCTCTGAATCCCGATTTCAGAAAAAAAATGAGGAAATTGCTTTTAGATTATTAAAGAAAAGAATAGAGAAAATTAATACGCCCAAGAAAAAAAGAATCTCAACCAAAGTTCCTTTAAAAGAAAAAAGAAAAAGAATTAAAAAGAAAAAGAAGATTTCAAAAAAGAAAGATTTCAGAAAAGATTCTTTAATTGAAGAATAAAAAACCGGTGAAGATTAAATCTAAACCGGTTTTTGTTTTTTAAGAGATTAATTCTTTCTTTTCTGCTTCTCTGTTCTCTATTCTCTGTTTTCTATTCTCCATACGGTATACGGAATACGCTATACGGCATAAGACATACGATTTCCTGTTTTTATTTAAACAACTTTCGTTCCTTCTCCAGTGTCCTCCAGTTTATATCCTTTACTTTCTATCTTTTTTCTTATTTCATCTGATTCTTCCCATTTTTTTTGTTTCCTTAGAAGCTCTCTTTTCCTTGAAAGTTCTATAATTTCGGAAGGAATTTTCAATTTTTTTACTTCCCTAAGATTTAATCCAAGCACTTTATCAAATTCTAAAAGTAAAGAGTATTTTTCTCCATTAGAAATTAGTTTACTTTCAATCATTTTCCAAGTTAGAGCCAAAGCTTTTGGCGTGTCAATATCATTATCCAAAAGAGTTAAAAATTCTTCTTTATATTCTTTTGCCATTTTGCTAAATTCTTTATCTTCTTTTTCTTTTTTGAATTCAATCATTTTCTTCCTTAATCTTTCTAAGGCCTTCTGGCTGGATTCTAAACTTCTCCAACTGAAATTCATTTTTGAGCGATAATGACTTCCAAGGCATAAATAACGATAAGCTAAAGGATCAAACTCTTTTTCTATATCTCTTAAAGTGTAGAAATTATTCTTTGACTTTGACATTTTCTCGTCATTTATCATCATATGTTCTGCGTGTATCCAGTATCTAACGAAAGGAACTTTATTGCTCAATGCTTGCGATTGGGCGATTTCGTTTGAATGATGGGGGAATATAAGATCTACGCCTCCATTGTGGACATCAAAACTATTACCAAGGTATTTCATTGATATTACAGAACATTCAATATGCCACCCAGGTCTTCCTTTTCCTAAAATTGGGTCTGTCCAATAAATATTTGCATCATCATTTTTCTTGAATCCTTTCCAAAGAACAAAGTCTCCAATATTTTCTTTTTGATATTCATCAACGCTTATTACCTTTCCTAATCTGAGCCCTTTGAGAAAATTTTTTCCCGCAAGCATTCCGTAATCTTTGAATTTCTGATCATATTTTTTAATGTCAAAATAAGCAGAACCATCTTTCATGTAAGCAAATTTTTTCTTGATGAGTTTTTTAACAGCAGTTTTGATTTCTTCAACAACACTTGTTGCTGTAATAAAAGTTAGTTCAGTTTGAAAATTTAATTTTCCAATATCTTCTTTAAATGTTTTTATATATTTCTGAGTGAACTTTTTAAGTTCTTCTTTTTTAGCTTCTTTGCCATATTCTTTTACGGTTCCTTTGATGGTCTTATCGTCAATATCAGTAATATTCATCACATGTTTTACTTTATATCCGTTATATCTAAAAGTTCTAACTAAAATATCAGAGAAAATATAACTGCGTAGATTTCCTATGTGAGCAAACCAGTAAACTGTGGGTCCACAAGTGTAAAGAAGCACTTTTTTGGCTTTTAATGGCTTGAAAACATCTTTTTTATGAGATAAAGTATTGTATAGTGTAATCATCTTTAATCCATATTATCACATATTGCTTTATTTCTTCAATATGTTATTGTGGTTGATATAAAGCAAGAATATTGTTAAAATTTTTATTGCTAAAGAAGTAATTTTTTAATTAAGAATTAACCATGGAAGAAGAAAAAAAGAAAGAAGAAAAAAGTTTAAAAAGTACTCCTTCTAAAAAGAAGGATGATTTTTCTGTTGATATAAACGACATGGCAGATGCTGGACTTTATTTTGGTCATCGTGTTTCAATGATAAATCCCAAGATGAAGCCTTATACTCAGGGATGTAGGAATAATGTTAATATTATTGACCTTGAAATCACGAGAGAAAAACTTATTGAAGCTTTAGATTTTGTTAAAAAAACCATTTCTGAGAATGGTATGATTCTATTTGTTGGGACCAAAATCCAAATAAAAGGGATGGTTCAAGATATTGCAGAAGAATGTGATTTTCCATACATTAATCACAGATGGCTCGGAGGAATATTTACTAATTTTGAAATTATCAAGAAAAGGGTTGATTATTTAAAGAATTTTGAAAAAGAGAAAGAAGATGGAGGATGGGAAAAATATGTAAAGAAAGAAAGAATCAAGATGCAAAAGAATCTTGATAATTTGAAGTTTAAATTTGACGGACTTAAGAAAATGGAACGTTTACCTGATGCTGTTTTCGTTTGCGATATGAACAAAGACGAGATAACAGTAAAAGAAGCAAGAGAAAAAGGGATAAAAGTGATTGCTATTTGCGATACAAATACTAATCCTACCCTTGCTAATTATCCTATTCCTGCTAACGACGATGCTGTTTCTTCAGTAGAATACATTTTGGATAAAATTAAGAAAGTAATAATTAAATCAAAACCAAAAGCAGAAAAGACAAAACCTGAATCTGAATCTGAATCTGAGTCTGGACTTAAACCTAAATTAAAAGAAGAATAACGATTAGTATTGTTTTTTCTTTTCTAATTTTTATGGAATCAGTTGAAACGCTTAAAAAACTTCGCAGCGAAACAGGAGTATCTATATCTGCATGTAAGAAAGCATTAGATGAGTCAGGAGGGGATATAGAGAAAGCTAAAGAGATCTTAAGGAAAAGCGGTCAAGATTTAGCTGGGAAAAAATCTTCTAGAGAAACAGAACAAGGGATTATTGAATCATATATTCATGCCAATAAAAAAGTAGGAGTTCTTTTGGATATTCGCACTGAAACAGATTTTGTTGCAAAATCAGATGATTTTAGAAAAATAGCTCACGAAATTTGTCTCCAGATTGCAGCAGTGGCTCCTTTATATGTAAAAGAGGAAGATATCTCAGAAAATCTTTTGAAGAAAGAAGAAGAGATTTACAGAGAGCAATTTAAGAATTCCGCTAAACCAAAAGAAGTGATTGATAATATTGTTAAAGGAAAAATTGAAAAACAAAAGAAAGAGATATCTCTTCTTTCTCAGCCTTGGGTTAAAGATAACTCTAAAACAATAAAAGATTTAATTGAAGAAAAAATAGCCAAGCTCGGAGAAAATATTATCGTCGAGAAATTCGTTAGATACGAAATATAATAATTATTGTTGTGGTAAACTCATTCGCTATAGCAACCTTAATATTTAGTTTCATGGGGATAATTGTCCTTCTTTTTCGAAGGGTTCCCGAATTGGTAAAAGTTGATTCTGAAAAGGAAGAATATGCAGTTTCTGAAATTAAGAAAGAAAAATCTCTTTCAAGGAAAAAAGCTTTTAATGATTTTTTAAAGAAGACGTTGATAAAATTTAAGATTTTTACTCAAAAGACAGAGAATAAAACTTCTTCCATGATTAAAAAAATAGAAAAAAATCACGAAGAGGAAAAAAATTATTCGGATGAAGATTATTGGAATAAGTTAAAGAAGTAAAAAGTTTTTGACTATGTCGATGTGGTTCAGTGATAGAGTAATTATTTTACTTGACTTGCTAAAGTCCTGCCGATGTAGCTCAGTGGCAGAGCAACTGTTTTGTAAACAGTAGGTCGTCGGTTCAAATCCGACCATCGGCTATTCAGAAAATCTAACTAGACAAGAAGGCTGTCGGTTCCCGCTCATTCATAGAAATGAATGAACGAGGCTCGCCCATTTAATTAATGGGCGGCAAATCCGACCATCGGCTATTCAGAAAATTTAACCATCGACTACAAATACTTGACAAAAGAAAATAGTAGACTAAAATGTAATTGAAGAAGTATGATAGAAAACGAAAACTGAAAATATAAAAAACAAGATAGAACACAACGACAATCAGAAAGATGTCTTTCTGATTTTTCTGTCAGATGAACCTTAAAAAATAATAATAGGAAATAATAGGATAAGTCAGTTTTTTAAAGTTGTTTCGTTTCTTTTTTATGAGAGTTTGATCTTGGCTCAGGATGAACGCTAGCGGCGTGGATAAGGCATGCAAGTCGAACGCTCCAGCTTCGGCTGGAGAGTGGCAAACGGGTTAGTAACACGTAGATACATACCTTTGAGACTCGTATAATTCCGTGAAAACGGGACTAATCCGAGATGGTCTCTAACTTTGTTAGAGTAAAGATTACTTTGTTTTCGCTCAAAGATTGGTCTGCGGCCCATCAGTTTGTTGGTAAGGTAATGGCTTACCAAGACTATGACGGGTAGGCGGAGTGAGAGCTCGATCGCCAACACTGGCACTGAGACACGGGCCAGACTCCTACGGGAGGCAGCAGTCGAGAATATTGGACAATGGGGGAAACCCTGATCCAGCGACGCCGCGTGCTTGATGAAGCTCTTCGGAGTGTAAAAAGCTTTTAACTGGGAACAATCCTGTACATAACTTATACTAAGTTTTATAAGACGTGTTTTTTTATTTGGTGTAAGTTACGTGCAGGATGAGCGTACCGGTTGAATAAGGGGATGCTAATCACGTGCCAGCAGCCGCGGTAATACGTGATCCCCGAGCGTTATCCGGATTTATTGGGCGTAAAGCGTCTGTAGGTGGCTTAGAAAGTCTTTGGTTAAATATTTGGGGCTCAACCTCAAGAATGCCAAGGATACTTCTAGACTAGAGGGTGTTAGAGGGGAGTGGAACGGTCGGTGTAGGGGTGATATCCGTTGATATCGACCGGAACACCAAAAGCGAAGGCAGCTCCCTGGGGCAACCCTGACACTGAGAGACGAAAGCGTGGGTAGCGAAGAGGATTAGATACCCTTGTAGTCCACGCTGTAAACGATGGATACTAGCTACTTGAAGTGTCGACCCTTCAAGCGGCGAAGCTAACGCATTAAGTATCCCGCCTGGGAACTACGACGGCAACGTTAAAACTCAAAAGAATAGACGGGGCTTCACACAAGCGGTGGATCATGTGGCTTAATTCGACACTAAACGAGGAACCTTACCAGGGCTGGAAACACTAGTGAAAGTCATTAGAAATAGTGACTTCCCACAAGGACACTAGTTCAGGTGCTGCATGGTTGTCGTCAGCATGTGTTTTGAAATGCACGCTTAAATGCGGTAACATGCGCAACCCCTACTCTATGTTTTACATGTCATAGAGAACTGCCTGGGATAACCAGGAGGAAGGTGGGGATGACGCCAAATCAGCATGGCCCTTTGATGTCCTGGGCTGCACACATGATACAATGGGGCTGACAACGAGTTGCGAGAGGGTAACCTTTAGCCAATCTCTTAAACAGTCCCCCAGTTCGGATTGAGGTCTGCAACCCGACCTCATGAAGCCGGAATCGCTAGTAATCGCCAATCAGCCATGTGGCGATGAATATGTCCCTGAAGCTTGTACTCACCGCCCGTCACATTAGGGAAGCCGATAGTAGCCGAAGTTCCTGTTTTTCAGGACCTAAGCTAAGATCGGTGACAAGAATGAAGTCGTAACAAGGCATGGGTAGGGGAACCTGTCCATGGATCAATACAAAATTTTTGAGTGTCGGCTGAGATTAATAATTGAGAATTCTGTTATTAATCTCAAAGTGTTAATCTCTAATTTAAAATGGAGATTCTAAGTTTGGGAACGAAGCAACTTTAAGAAACGGAATATCCTAATTATTAAATATATAAATAAATGGCCTTTGACAGGTCTTTTATTTTTGTCTAAAATATAATGTATAGTTATGGCTATTCCTAAAAAAATAATTAATTTTCTTGAAAAATCTAAAGCAAAATACGAGATTGTTGAACATCGTAAAGTTTTTACTGCCTACGATAAAGCTGCAACCCTTAGAATGCCAGAAAAGATATCTATTAAGACCTTAGTTATTAGAACAAGCCCACCTTTAAAAGAATTTGCTTTAGTTAATATTTCTGCAGATAAAAATTTAGACAAAGAAAAGTTGAAAAAGAAAATTAATATTCTAAGAAAGAAAGAAGGAGGGAAAGCAGTCAAAAAAATTGACTTTGTAACTGAAAAATGGGTGAAAAGTAACTTAAAGGGAATGAAGCCAGGGGCAATACCACCTTTCGGAAATCTTTGGAAATTAAATAGTTTTATCGAAAAATCTATTTTTAAAAGTCCCAAGATATTTTTTAATTCTGGAGACAATGGTTTTTCGATTAAGATATCTCCGAAAGATTTTGAGAAGATAGTTCCTGATTTAATTATTGATAGTTTTTCTCAACCAAGAAAGAAAAAGAAAAAAGTTAAGAAAGTTAAGAAAATCAAGAAGGTTGTTAAAAAGAAAAAACCCTTAAAGAAGAAATAGGCGCGTGTAGTTCCCGCTCAATTTATTAATTGAGCGGCAGTGGTTTAGAACGTTTCTTTGATCCTAATAGTAAAATTTGCGCGTGTAGTTCAGTGGTTTAGAACGCTTCTCTGATAAAGAAGAGGTCGCAGGTCCGATTCCTGCCACGCGCACTAAGTCCAAATTTGCTACGGGGCACAGTAAAGAAGCATGCCCTGTACCGAACTTGTTTTAATACAGGAAGGTCGCAGGTCCGCCTCGCCCGTAGGCTATGGCCGAGGGATTCCTGCCACGCGCACAATAAAACGAGTACTGAAAGTACTCTTTTTTTATGGTCAATCCCTGGCTCTGCTAGGGTTTGACCCTGAAATAACATTCTTTTTCATTCATTCTTTTCTCTATTATTAATTCGTTCTTCCTTGACTTTCCCAGAATATGTGATATTATATGAGGGTCTTTATAATATTATTCGTATTTGAAAATATTAAAAAGAGCTCATTAATAAATATTAAAAATAAAAGGAGAAAGGAAATGAATATAACACGAGTAAAGACAAATAGACAGGTAACGATTCTTTCTGAAATTGCTAAAAAGATGCATATTGAAAAAGGTAATTTATTGCGATTACAAACAATAGGAAGTAGTATTCTTTTAACTCCCATGTTATGGGGAGACAATATCGCAAAAATGGTTATAGTGCGTGTAAGAGAAAAAATGCAGATAACTATTCCTTGCGGGATTGCTAAAGAAACCGACATGAAAGAAGGAGATTTTATAGAACTAGACACAACAGGGAAGAGAATTATTATAATCCCAAGAATGGTAGTGAATGACAACAGAAATAAAGTAAAAAATTAAAAAATAAACAAAAGGAGATTTGATTATGTTTACAATGTCTTTAGTACTGTTTTGGATAGGATTGTTTATATTATTTTTATCATCTACTTTTACTGCTTTTTGTATTTTTGTTCAAGAGTTGAAGGGAGAGGAACTACCGATGTATTTCTACATAGTTCCCACAATGTTTTTTGTAGCCGCAGCGGTAGCAAAATATCTCGGTATATAGATTATAAGACAACAAAAACCACCATTCTCAAAAATTGAATGGTGGTCTCTTTTTTTATAAGTCAGTCGGTAAGTCGGTTAACACCTGGTGTCAACCAGCTATCAGGGTCAAACCCTGCATAGAATAATCAGGGTCAAACCCTGCATAGAACAATCAGGGTTTGACCCTGATTATTTCTTGAAATCTTCCTAAATAGGAATATCATAAAGATATAAGGTGAACTTGTTTGCCTTGTTTTAAATAGAAACACAACTAAATGGTAAAAAAGAAAACACAAAATAATTTGATGTATAAAATATTGTCTTGTCCGAAAGAGAGAATTTCTATTTTTAGAAAGATTCCTGAAAACAATCAAGGATTTGTTCTCTTAAATCTATCAAAACGATTACAGCAGAAAATTATGAGTAGATTAAGCGATAGAGAATTAATAGAACTTGTTGATTATTTAGATCCAGGGAAGGCAACTGATTTACTGCAAAACGTAAACGGCAAAAGAAGAAAAAAACTTTTGGAAAAATTAGGCAAAGAAATTAAGGAAAAGGTAGAGTTTTTACTTAAATTTAATCCGAAAACCGCTGCGGGTATTATGAGTTTAGATTATGTTGAAGTAGACAAAGATATTACATTTGAACAGCTTTCGGAAATAATTAAAAAACACGAAATAGGAACAGGAAAGTTTCCAACCATACTCGTCGTGGAAGACGGTTTTTTAATTGGAGAATTGGCAGGACATGTCCTTGCTCTTCATAAAGGTAAAGAAAAAATCAATAAGTATATTAGAGAACTTTCCCATATTGAATATAACAGAGACGAAGATGAAGTTATTGATACGTTTAAGAAGAACATGCATGATAAAATTGTAGTTCTAGATGAAGATAATAGTATTTTGGGAGTTATTTGTTCCGATGATATTCTTAAATTAATTGGAGAATACTCAGTAAGCAGTTTACGCGATTTTGCTGGTGTCAGCGAGGAAGAAGATGTTTTGGATTCTGCTTTAACAAAAGTAAAAAACAGATATAAATGGTTGATTATTAATCTTGGAACGGCATTTCTTGCTGCATCAGTCGTAAGCCTTTTTCAAGAAACTATTTCTGCATTCGTTTTACTGGCTGTCTATATGCCGATAGTGGCAGGTATGGGTGGAAATGCAGGAACACAAACTTTAGCAGTTGTTGTTAGGGGATTGGCATTAAAAGAAATCAATCTAAAGACAACTAAGAAAATTATTATCAATGAAGTTCTCGCTGGTGGAATAAATGGTATAATAAGCGGTGTCCTGGTTGCTATTGCAGCTATTTTGTGGAACAATAATCCAGTACTTGGATTAATTGTTGGGTTATCAATGGTTATTAATCTTATTATCTCAGGTTTTTTTGGAGCGATTACTCCATTGGTTATGAAGAAATTAGGAAAAGACCCAGCATCTTCAGCGACTATCTTTATAACAACGGCTACAGATGTTTTCGGCTTTATTGTATTTTTGGGATTGGCGACGTTATATTATAATTGATTCTAGAAATTAACTAGACGTCAGAGTTGAATCAGGCAGTTTAAAATTAAAAGAAAAATTTGATTCTATGAAGTGCCTATTAATCTTATTAATAGACATTTTTATTATTTGTTGAAGATTTAAATGTAATTATGACAGAACAAGTAAAAATTTTACTAGGAGAACCTAAGAAAGCAATCTTAAGATTATCTATCCCTATGATGATAGGTATGCTGATGCAAGCTATATATAACTTGACTGATGGTATTTGGGTTGCTGGTCTTGGTTCTAATTCACTTGCTGCCATAGGTCTCTTTTTCCCTTTCTTTATGGTTATAATGGCCTTGGGAAATGGGATAGGAGTAGGAGGGAGTTCGGCTGTCTCTAGAAAGATTGGAGCAGGAGAAAAAGAAAATGCTGAAAATACAGCCTTACATACCTTTCTTATAGCTTTAATCGTAAGCGTTATGCTTTCTTTAATAATATATCCATTTATTGGCGGTATATTTAACAAAATGAGTGGAAACGGAGAGGTTGGTGCTATGGCAGCTGACTATGCAAGAATATTGTTTGGAGGTGCTGTTATTATTGTTTTAGTCAATATAGGCAATGGTATTCTTAGAGGAGAAGGGAATTCAAAAAAGGCTATGTATGGGTTGATATTGGGAGCTGGATTGAATATTATATTAGACCCAATCTTTATCTATTGGCTTGATCTGGGCGTTATGGGAGCTGCCATAGCAACATTAATATCTCTTACGGTTTCATTCTTCTTATTTGTTTATTGGATTTTTATAAAAAAAGATATTTATCTGGATTTGAATTTCAAGAAATTTAAATTTAATAAGAATATCTTAAAAGAAATTTTAGGAGTTGGAATACCATCAACATTAGCTCAGCTTTCAATGTCAATCTCTATGATATTTCTGAATTTAATAATTGTATTTGTGGGAGGTACTAATGGGGTTGCCGTCTTAACAAGCGGATGGAGAATTATAATGATTGGTACAATTCCATTAATGGGTATGGCTGCCGGGATGACTGCTGTGGTAGGAGCAGCCTATGGAGCA
>Ga0075125_10001459_pt1 | contig 11437 bp, 16 predicted proteins | sample AntAceMetag02UKN_FD_69810 | JGI IMG/M metagenome (GOLD analysis project Ga0075125, IMG submission 69810) | Saline lake microbial communities from Ace Lake, Antarctica - Antarctic Ace Lake Metagenome 02UKN | ecosystem: Environmental > Aquatic > Non-marine Saline and Alkaline > Saline | place... | reverse complement strand
CATGGTTCTAAACAGAGAATTACCGCGCTTAAAGTAAATTATAAAATTCAAAACAAGTTCGGACCTAGACGTACTTTTAGTTTCTTAGACGAGAACAATGGCGAGACAATACATTGCAGATAAGAAGAATTATGAGCAAACTAGTTAATCAATCGTTTCTTGACGAACACTTAACAGTTGAAAGAGTTGTTCATTTATGGGTAATAATAAAGAATTGGACTTATAGACGTAATGTAGTAGAGAGAAAGATAAGATGGTCAATTAAAGATAACTCTATGCAGAAAGTTGCAGAGGTTAAAGAAAAGTAGGAAAGTATAATATGACTATAACCGACAATAAGAACTTAAGACGATATACAATGAGTACAGTTATGAAAGCAACTGAAGCTGGAATCATAACTTTTGATGAAACTAGGGAGTTTTATGAGATATATGGGGAGTAAACGGCTTTTAGTAAAACACATTTTACCAATAATGGAAAAGAAAAGAGGAGATAGATCTTGGATAGAACCATTTGTCGGAGGTGCTAATATGATTGATAAAGTAACTGGTGGTGTTAGAATAGGTAATGACATTAATTATTATTTAATAAAACTATTCCAAGCTGTACAGAAAGGGTGGGTACCACCCTCCACTGTTTCGAAAGAATTGTATTACGAAATAAAAAATAATATGCAAAATTATGATCCTGCACTTGTTGGATTTGTTGGCTTTCCTTGTAGTTTTGGAGGTAGGTGGTGGGGAGGTTACGCTGCGTATAAAGAAGTTAATTATGCTAAGAGTAGTTCAAGGGCATTAGTAAAACAAGCACCTAAAATAAGAGATATTGAGTTTAAATGTGGGGATTATAAAAATTTAGAGATTCCTCCAAATAGCTTGATCTATTGTGATCCTCCATATAACGGGACTTGTAAGTATAAAGATAGCATTAATTCAGAAGAGTTTTTTGATTGGTGTAGAACTAAGAGCAAAGCTGGGCATATTGTTTATGTTAGTGAGTATGAAGCTCCTAATGATTTTGAATGTATTTTCGAAATTGAAATTACTCATTTTATGAAGACAACAAATAAAGATAAACAAATAGAAAGACTTTACAAGACAATATAAAAGTTACGCTGGCGAACACGCGCACATATCTTCACACATAAGCGGAATGTTACAGGCGAACACGCGCATGACTATGACAGTACATAACTATAAGATATCAAATAACTATAAGAAAGGATGACCTATGCCCGCACAATTCTATAAAATCACACTAATAAAGTATAAGAAGGCTCTCAAGGACACTGGTGGCATTAAGAGTAAGATTTGTAAATCACTTGGTATCGTGCGCACAACTCTTGATAAATATTTAGCAGCTAATCCAAAAGCTATGACGTTCTATACTGAGGAGAAGGAACGAATTGGAGATGTAGCAGAAAGTGTCCTATTCGAAGCTATCAAGAATAAAGATCTTAAAGCTGTTAAATGGTATCTTGGACGTATGCATAAAGATAGAGGATACACAATACAGACAGATGTAATGGACGTCACTCCTAAGAAGGAAAGTAAACTAAGTGATGAGGACGTTAACAAGCTCATTAAAGATTTGGAAGCTGATGAGTAGTGTTAAGTTTGACGACTTACCTACTCACATTCAGAAACAAATGGCGTTGTCTTCGCCGTTCATTCTTGGCAAGTTTATTCTTGGTTATGATAAGTTCGGTATCATTCAGAAGGAGTGGAGTGATTGGATACGCAAGAACGTGGACGCAAACAATCTAACTAACAAGAAAGTGTTGCGCATGTATCCAAGGGAAACTTATAAGAGTACGTTCTGGACGGTAGTATTCTCAGTGTTCATCATAATAAACAACCCTAACCTAACCATACTTATAGCATCATCTACATTCGGGAACTCCACTGACTTCTTAAGAGAGATAAAAGGCTGTTTACTTAGCACACGATTCGTAGAAATCTTTGGTGACTTAACTGATAGAAATGATTGGACAGCAAGCACTATAACTGTTAAGAGGGATGTTAATAAAAAAGAAAGCACAATATCTTGCACAGGTTTAGGCGTAACACTCACAAGTAAACATTATGATATAGTGTTGCTCGACGACATTGCTAGTACATTGGATAGGGATTCAGGACCAGCTAGAAAGAAGACCCTAGAGTTCTTTGGCGACATATGGGACTTACTCAAGAAGGATAAGACGTTCTTTATGATGGTAGGTACTCGTTGGCATATAAAGGATATCTATCATCACATTATTAGAATCATCAATAAGAAGCTAATTGATGTCGGACTCGAACCAATAGATATAGAAATTAAGCCAGCGTATGGTACAGGTAAAACGATTGACTTCAACGATTACGATGCGTCTAAAGAGAACTTCCCTACTATCTTAAATAAAAAGAAGCTATTGGAGTTGCGTGCGTTAAAAGACATTAGTATGTTTCAAGCACAATATCAGCTCAATCCATTATCAGGTAGTGATCAAATCTTCAAGAAGTTCCATTACTATACTCATCAAGCAACTAAGTATAAGTGCTTTGTTATATATACCGACCCTGCATTAAGTATAAAGTCAGGTGCATGTTATTCAGCAATTGTATGTATCGGAAAGATTGATGGAGGCATTAACGATAATAAGTGGGGAGTATGTTTTGCAGATATAGATAAACGAAGCCCAGGTGATTTAGTAAGGGCTCATAATAATATGTACATTATGGTTGAGGATGCATATCATAAGATAATTGATATCTTAATGGAGCAGAACGGATTCCAGGTGTTACTCAAAGACGAGATGCATAAACATGCACTTGAGCTTAAGCGTAGCATTCCTACAGTAGGGAGAACAGCTAAGCTTAATAAGACAGCAAGAATAAGTGCAATGGAGCCTCAAGTTACAGAAGGCTTTTTACTTTTTAGAGATGATTGGAGAGAAGCTAGTGGTAACTATAAACTTCTAATAGAACAGATGGAGTCATTTCCTCAAGGTGAAGTAGATGGACCTGATGCTTTAGAGGGAGCAGTTCATCAAAGTAAGTATGTAATTATATAAGGAGGTTATATGAAAAGACTCAAAAGGAACTGAAAGACTCATAGGGGCATTGATTTATTATAGTCTTATTAGATGCAATTCTTTAAAAGCCAAAAAACAACTAATGATGAGATAGAAGTAGCTGTTAAAAAAGCTACGGATATCGTAGTGGAGAAACAACAAGTTGATATACATAAGGCTGTAGAAGCTGTGGAGCAAAAAAGCCAAGTTGATATAGATAAAGCAGTCGAAACAGCAATTGTTAAAACGATGACAGTTTTAGAGAAGTCAACTCAATCAAGTTATAATTTAGCTTCTGACGAAGCAAGAAATAAACCTGAAGCAAAACTCACACAAATACAATTATACGAATCATACCAGTGGACGTACAAGGCAGTTTATGCCATTGCATCCAACATTGCTGGCCTTCCCGTGAAGCTAACTAGTCTTACAGATCCAACTTTAGAAATAACAGAGGGACTAGCATATGATATAATACAGCGTCCTAATCCTGTTTATTCTTGGTATGATCTAATAGAAGGTTATATAAGTTATGCTGAACTTGTAGGTGATTCATTTATGGAAATAGGTGGAGAAGCTGGTTATCCTCAATTATATACAATGAGAGCTGATTGGATGGAAATTGTTCCAGGTAAAGAAGAATTAGTAGAGAAGTATAATTGGAAACCTGATGGTATAACGAAAGCTCATTTTACTCCTGACGAGATTATCCATTTTAAATATTGGCATCCTCGTTCAGAGTTATATGGACTGTCAGCATCACAACCAGTTAGAGCAACTATGATTGTTGACGCATATGCTCAACAATATCAAAAGAAGTTTTTCGAACAAGGATTCGGTGGTACAACATATGGACATTGGACAGGTAAAGAGTCATTAACTCCTACAGAGTTTGCAAGATTAGACCAGGCGATGAAAATAGATATGACTGGGGTAATGAACTCACATAAGGTTCCTTTATTAGAAAATGTAGAGCTTAAATCAACTGGTAGTAATCCGAAAGATACTCAAATTGCAGAACAAAGAATTAGCAATAGAAATGATGTTTTATCGTCATTTGGAGTACCATTAGTAGTGGTACAAGTAACAGATGATAAAAGTAGCACATATAATAATGTACAAGAGCAGACAAAAGCATTTTGGCAATATACTCAATTACCTAAGATTCGTAAGCTCGAAGAGGTACTTAATTATTGTTTCTTCAATAAGCTTGGAGTCAGTCTTAAGTTCGACTTAAGTAACGTAGCTGCATTACAAAAGGATATCAAAATCCAAGCCGAGACTGCAAAAGCAGTTGTAGATGGTGGTATATTAACACCTAATGAGGCTCGTGAGAAGTATTATGATTTAGAACCACTTCCTGGTGGAGATATATTGAAGTCTGCTTCAACTCCTAGTCCAACTAATAATGCACTTATAAACAATGCTATTCCAACTAATCCAGGTATTCCTGACGGGACAGGGCCTTATGGTCGAGGATTAGGGCCTGGTGAAGGTAAAGGGGATGGTACTGGATTAGAAAAGGCATTGCCTTCTAAAAAAAAAAATAGCAAGGTTACAAGATACGAAAGTTTACTCGAAGATTGAAGATAAGAATTTTAATAAGTTAAAGCCGTTCTTTGATTTGTATTTGAAACAGGTTCTCGAGAATATGGGAACTCCTAAGTTAAAGAAGTCGTTGTTTCAACAAGCGACTGCAAACTTAACTGAAGCTGATACTGTATTACTTCGCTTACTTAATGATATTAACTCAACTGGGTTAGATTCTTTTGTTAAGGCGAACTACTCAGAGATAAGAAATGTTCCAATACCTGATGGTGAGTTTGCGATGGCACATAATGCTACTAAACAAGCTTCTGCTCAGTGGGGACTTATATCTAAGACTTCAATAATGAAAACGTTGAACGAAGGTATTGAAGGAAAGATAGAGGCTGGATTAGCTAGGAAGGCAGGGGTAGCTGAGATAAGTAGAGATATTAGGAAGTTACTTATTGGAGAGAAGAACAGTAGATCAATAGCTAGGACAGAAACAGCTAGGATATTTAATACAGCTAAAGCAGAGGCAATGACTCAGATACAAACAAATGGACATGGGACACTTAAGAAGTATTGGATTCCTGGAGCTTCTGGTGATGAAAGAGATTGGCATACAGCTTTAGGAAGTTTAGAACCACAAGAATTAGATTATGAATATGAATTAATAGCGCCAGATGGATCAGTTGAATTTGCAAAACATCCACACGACAGTAACTTAAGTGCTATAAATGTAATTAATTGTCGTTGTACAATAGGTGAAATATTTGAGGCAGGAGTATAAATGGAATTAAGACAAAAGTGGGCAGGAGTTGTAGCTGAGTATAGTTTGAATAAATCTTATTCAACATTACAGAAGGCAAGGAACTTGTTAGAAACGATTGTTAAGTCAGGTGATAAGTTTGAACCTTTGTCCCGGCTGTCCAAACAGTTAGTGAAAGCAATTGAGAACAATTTAACTATAACAGTTAAGACTATTTGTACAGGGAAAGTTGTTGATATGGCTGTATTAAGTATTGCGAAAGATTCTACTCAACCTCGTGAAGGTGATAACCTTGAGACATGTTGTCTTGTAAAAGGTGATATAGATGTCGGTAAGAGCGTGCTTATTAAAGCATGTTCGCCGTCAGTTACTAGAGATGCCTTAATGGCATCAGTTAGTTTCCCTACAGATAACGTCATAGAGTACACGGTAGAAGAGGAAGTAAGCCAACCTGATGCTGTACCAACTATCTTAAGAAAGGCTGAAGACTGTGGCATGATTGACAATACTGCACGTAAGTTCTTAGCAGAGATTGGCATACAATTCCGTAAAGCATTACCTAAGAGTAAAGATACAACTACTAGATGTGATGTTAAGTTATTTAAAGCAGATGCAACGCTTGAGGAAGGTATCATTAAAGGAGTAGTATATAGTCCTGAAGATGAAGACTTGCAGGGGGATATAACTTCTGAAATAGAGATTGAGAAGGCGGCGCATGGATTTATGATAGATTATTTAGACCTTAACTTTGAACATCAGCTACCAGTATCGAAGAGTGATGCTGTTGTAGTAGAGAGTTATTTAGCGCCAGTTGATTTTGTTGCTAATAATACATCGATTAAGAAAGGTTCTTGGATTATAACGGTTAAGTTATTTGATGAAGACTTGAAGAAGCAATATAAGAGTGGAGAGTTAACGGGATTCTCATTTGAGGGAATGTCACAACTAGGATAAAATATGGCACGTAGAATAAAGAACATTGTAGTAACTGCAATAGCCCTTTGTAAGAAAGGAGCTAATAATAAGCAGGTATTTATGATGAAGTCCGATACAAACACAATGGAGGGGAAAACCATGGAAAAAGAATTAGCTTTAGAGCTTGTTCAGGCAGAATATGTACCTGATGAGATGAGAGAGAAGATCATTGATTCATTAAGAGACGATGTTAAACAGCAGGTACAGATATATTTGGAAGCACTTGCCGATATAGAAGGTAAGAAAGAAGAACCTAAAGAAGAAGAAGAAGAAGAAGTAGAAGATAAACCTAAAGAAGAAGATAAAGAAGCAGATAAAAATAAAGACAGCATTGATGACACCAACACTGACAATACTACAGTTCCAGCAAAAGATGTAGAAGAAACTCCTACTGATAAAGAAAGCACTGATGAGTTAACTGATGAGGATTTCGATGCAGCATTTAGAGCCAGAGCAGAAGAAGAAGGCCTAAGCGACATGTTGTCGTCTGAAGCTTAAACAACTAAACAAGGAGTCAGAAATGACACAAGCAGAACAGGATAAACTAGTCGAAGCAGGAATTGCTAGACTTAAAAAGAGTAAAGTAACTCGTAAGGGTTCTTTCGCTACAAATGCACTTCATATGAAGAAAAGTGCAGACGAACAAACTTCTGAGTTTCAGAGTGATGCAGATGATATGTATATCGCCAGTACCATTTTGAAGAAACCTGTACAGGAGCTTAAACTGTATAAGAATTTCAGAAACAAATATGATGATTCAGAACTTGCGAAAGCAATGAACTTGTCTAACATGAGTGGGTTCATTCCTACTGACCTTTCTCCTCAGATCATCAACATGATTGATGTTGAAAGAAGATTATCAAAAGTATTTAAAGATGTTCCAATGCCTACTTCACCTTATGAGATTCCTCGTAAGAATAACCATACTACTGTATATAAAGGTGTTGAAAATACTGCACCTACAGAAAGCGAAATTAATACAGATGGTTATGGAGCAACTGTTACATTTACAGCTGAAGAACTTGTTGGATACACAACTCTATCTTATCAGTTGGACGAAGATGCAATCAACGATCAGCTTGCAATGGTTAAAGAAGATTTAGCTATAGCAATTGCACAGGGTGAAGAGTCTTGTATCGTTAGAGGTTGCGAAGATAATACTATAGAATCAGATAATGATTCTGCTACTAATTTGCTTCGTGTAGTTGATGCTGGGCTTGTTGCAACAGCTATCAATAACGGCTTCACCAAAGATATGGGTACCTTTACCATAAACAAATTACTTGAAATGAAGAGTTCTTTGGGTAAGTATGGTGTACGTCCAGAAGATTTGGTTTGGATTGTTTCTCCTACAACTAGTGATAAACTTATTACAGCTGCCGATAGTAATAGCAACACTTACTTCGCAACTCTTGATAAGATTGGGGCTTCTGCTGGTAATAACACTGGTATGGTTGGACGTATGTTTGGTTCAGATGTATTTGTATCAGCAGATATGCGTGAAGATCTTAATGCTTCTGGTCTTTATGACGGTACTACTAAAACTAAGACTGGTATCATTTGCGTTAACAAGAAAGCATTTGGTATTGGGCGTAGACGTGGTATGTTGCTTGAAAGTGACAGAATCATTGAGAAGAGAAGTCATCAGATTGTTGGTTCAATCAGAATGGATTTCCAGTCTCTTTATTCTTCTAATCAGAAAACAATTGCTTACGGTTATAACGTAGCAGTATAAGTAGTTGTTTCGTATAAATGTTTAATGTTAAGTGGGTGTAAAAGCCCACTTAATTATACGCAGGAGGATTAGATGGTTATAAAGAAAGTTTCTACAGGTATTTACAAAGATACTATTTACATTCAAGATGTTGGATGGAAAGCAGTTGCTATTGGGTTTAACGGCTGTCAGGAAGTAGATGCTGCTGTTGGCAAAGCACTTATCAAAGACTATCCAAAAGACTTCGTAGATACTGGTGCTGGTTCAATAGCATTTCAACAAATCCCCCCTATAGAAGAAAAACAACCTGTACAAGATGACAGCCAACTTATAGACGTTGGAAGCCAACTTATAGACGTTGATCAAGAAGATCCCATTGAGAAGGATGCAGAACAGGCTAAAGCTAAAAAGGGTTATTACAAAAAAAAAGATACAAAGAAAAAGAGGAAATAAATGGCAGACGGATACGGAGCATTTAGTTCATATACAATAGCAGATGTCAAAGCTTATCACGGTTATGGTGATACAGATAAGGACGCTCAACTTACGTTACTATTAGACATGGTAGCAGATGAGATAACCGCATATTGTCATAATGACTTCTTACTTAAAGAAAGAGTTAATGAAGAGCCAATTATACCTAGAGGAAGAGACACATTCTTCACTAAGTATAGACCTGTATCAGCGGTAGATAGCATTACATTAGACGATGTACTATTAGATACATCTACTTATTATTTACACAAGAATACTGGAGCAATTGAGAAGGTTAATCATAGTAACTCATACATTGGTGGACATGATGGATGGGGTGGTTATTGGAGTACAGTAAGAGGTGATATTAAGATCACATATACTGGCGGAGTAACTTTACCAAGTGATGTACTGATGGTATTCTATGAAAAGATTGGAGTACGTGCAGGTATTAAACAGAAAACATATATTGATAACGAAGGTATTGAGCAAGTAGTTATCTTAAAAACAATATCACCTGAACTTAAGGGAGTATTGGATAGACATATGTTACAGAACTTTTTTCCTAATGGGAGTAATTCATAATGCTTACGGTAGGAATTAAAGGCAACAGTAAAGACGTAGAGAAGGCAATTGGTGCTTTTATTAATAAGTTTCCAAAAGTAGCAGATAGTTTAACATATGAAGCGGCTACTAAAGGGAAGAAGACGATAATAAAGAATGTTAATGCTACGACGGAAACAAGAACTGGAGCATTAAAGAAAGGATTTGTAGTAGAGAAAGAGGGAGTATCGGAATATGAGATTAGCAATATAGCGACATCACAAAGTAAGCCGAAGACTCCTGGACATGAATATTATGCAAATCATTTGGAGTATGGAACGAATAGAGGGATAAAAGCTAGACATTTTGTTAAGGATGCTATTCCTGAGATTCAGAAGAAATTTGAAAAGAGATTAAGACAAGCGATGGATAAACTTTGGAGTAAAAGATAATGGGTGCAGTAAAAGATTGTTGGACAGCTTTTAAATCACAGCTTATAAACGATGCTGAGCTGTCTACATACGTTGGAGGGAGGTTCTATCCTGCCCAGGATAAAATCATCAACTCAAACTCATATCCTTTTGTAGTATATAATTTAAGTGATATTCCTACAGAAGAATATATAGGTATTCCAAAAAGTAAATATGTTATGATGAATATTGAAATATGGGGTAAAGTAAAATCGTCAACAAGTAAAATTACCAACTGTTTAGAGATAGATGAATTGATAAAAGATGCGATTGAGAAAGATTTACAACTTGGCGGAGCTGGGACAATAACTAATATAGATAGTTCTGACTTTATCAACTTAGAAAAAGATATAAGAGAAACAAAGATAAGCTGTACGATTACAAGTAATAGATTTACAGCTGGCGATAGAAGTTAAACAATTAAACAGGAGTAATTTCGATGGACATTAGTAAGTTAAAGAAAGTCGGCATTTCGGAGCCAGCGGTTTTCGGTACTGCGAATTCGAGTTTCACAAGAGGTATGTATGTAAATTCTCTTTCGTGTAATCCAAGTCAAGCAGTAGATACTATTAATGAGACTACTGGTTCTCTTGCAAGCAAAAGAGTAACTAAAACAGGAATTGATTATGAGCTTTCAGCTTCATTCCCATTAGAAATTGGTGATGGATATGGAGTTGGTGACTGCTTAGCAAGTATATGGGGAGTTGATACTGGTGATGGATATGGCGCTACACAATATACTCATACGTTTACTCTCGGTAGTACTGTAGAACCTCCATGCTTTAATTTTTGGACAGATAAAGATGTAGTTAATACTCAGTTAATTGGATTTAGACCTGCTTCAGTTAAATTCTCATTAACACAGAATGATGGATTTATTCCTGTAGAGATTGGTGGAATACTTCAGACTGAAGATAAGACTTCCTGTACCGGTGATCAAGATTTATCCTTTACAACTCAGCCTACATTGTCGTCTTCACAGGCTACAACTGTTAAACTTAATGGAGTACAGGTTTGTTTTGAAAGTCTTGAAGTAACTATTACTAGAGAACAAGAAGCTACACGTTGTATTGGAGCTAGTCGTGTAATAGATAAGCTTGCAAGTGGTAAAACATTTGGTATTGCTATTAGTGCAGGTGGACTTCAGTTCCCTAATGAAACTGAGAGAGATAAATTTATGGCAACTACTAGTTCAAGTTTTGAATTAGAATTAACGGATACAGAGACTGTTGCTAATACAATGAAAATTGTAATTCCTAAGATTTATTACCAAACATGGGAAGGTGCAGATATTAATGAGTCTGATTTATTGAGAGTTAGCATAAGTGCTATATCCAATGATGAGGATAATGCTGTAACTCCTGCATATATGGAGTTAGTTAATGTGCATCCAAATGAGTATGACGATAATAGTGCAATATAAATAGTAGTATAAGACAATTTTAACGGAGGAGCTTTATAATGGCTACAGATAAAGAAAGGTTAGAACAGTTAAGTAAAGTCAACGAGGGCAGTAATGTAGAAGAGGAGAATGATCTTCAAGTCTTTCTACCTACTGCCCATATTTTCACATTAGGTAAAAAGAAGTTTGAAGTAAAAGAATTACCTCTTAGGAAGATGGCATTGTTGTTAGAGTTAAATCAGATTCCAATGGATACATCAGATAATCTTGACAAAGTTATTCTTATACTTTGTAAGTTACTTGGAGAAGAGAATCAAGCACTTATAGATGAACATATGACTTTGACTAAAGCATTAGAATATGGTAAGATGTTAACTGCTGTAACTTATGCTTCTATACCTCAGGCTACTGGTGTTCAAAAAAAAAGTACAAGTTCGGAGACGGACTAAGATGGACGTACTTTATACTGATGAGGGATCTACATTTATCTAAAGTTGACATTGACAATCTA
>Ga0075125_10001458_pt1 | contig 11439 bp, 28 predicted proteins | sample AntAceMetag02UKN_FD_69810 | JGI IMG/M metagenome (GOLD analysis project Ga0075125, IMG submission 69810) | Saline lake microbial communities from Ace Lake, Antarctica - Antarctic Ace Lake Metagenome 02UKN | ecosystem: Environmental > Aquatic > Non-marine Saline and Alkaline > Saline | place... | reverse complement strand
ACGCGAATCAGTTGGTGTGCAAGATTTACAGGAGTTGTCTGAGTTGAAGGATGTGTTTATACGAAGGGCTCAGATGCTTAAGGATGTAAATCTTGAGGCTGAGATACCAAACCTGCTGCAGGCCCTTGTATTTGATTCTGAGGGGAGGTTGCGTATAAAGTGGAGGATATGGGAGAATGATGTTGGTACAGCATGTATACTTTGCAAGCGGGTGAATACATGATTGATATAGGTGAATATATGATTGATATAATAGTACTTGTCTGCTTCACTTCAGTTATGTTAAACTTGTGTATATTAGGATTTCTCTTAAAGTTATACGTTGAGTACTTCAAAGATCGGTCTATTACAAAAAGGGGTGAGCGTGATGCAAGAATACGGTAAATTTGGTAAGTTTGAACGTAAATCGTTTAGAGATCTTTTGAATGAGCCTGTCAAGCTTAAAGCGGGAACAATTATAACTGATAAGCGCGGCAGGAAGTATATAATACACAAAGACGGTTCGAGGAGGAGGCTTGACACAATCGAGTGATGTAGAAATGAATAAAAATATAGTTGTTAAATATCTGGTAGACATAAGAGATGCCATACTTGATCCAACAGATTACAATTTAATAAAAGCAATGAATGTTGCCATTGAAGAAGTGGAAACAGAATCCGTTGCACTGCCCTGTGTTAACCCAGAGGTTGCAAAATTGCTTCGATTAGTAAACCTTGCCCGAGCCACTTATATAGAAGAAAATTTTGATGGTGAAACAGATTGTGTAACACCCTATGATTACTATGAAGATTTTGCTGATCTAACAAAAGAAAAAGCTTTTATACAATCTAGAGGTGGAAAGCTACGTCAGTTGATAAAAGAAAAATTGTTAGATATTACAAAGCGTCAAGAGTATATTATTAAAGCATTTATTGCTGAGACTGGTTGTAAACCTTCAGAATGTGAGTATGTTCAGGAGACTCGTGAGAATGGTAATATTGTAGGATATATACAAAAGAGAGATGTACAAAAGTTTACATTGGCGCAGGAAAATGCTATATTCGGCTCTGTTCAACATCTCTTTAAAAAAGAAAATAAGGGTAAAATATTTCACAGTGATGATTTTTTCAAAATGGTTTATACTGAATTGAAGGTCGAATGAAACAATCAGGTGATTGGTGTATCGATGAGTTTGTGGTAGATAAAGCGTCTGCAATGATATTTAATATACGTGAGAAACATAGCAGGTATATTACACCTGGCACTTATAAAAGATTAACACGTGCTGGGGAAACTATAATGTCCAATACCCCCGCAGAACTGTCTGATAGTGAAGGTTTTGTTTTTGCAGCTAGCAGGGGAGATATACTTATCAGCGGTTTAGGTATGGGACTTGTAGTATGGGAGGTATTGAAGCATAAGGGCGTGAGAAGTATAACTGTGATAGAGAAAGAAGCAGATGTCATTACATTAGTAGGTCCTGATTTTGCAGATGAGGCTAGAGTGGAGATTGTTCATTGCGATATTTTTAATTGGAAACCTGTTAAGTTATATGATGTTGCGTGGCATGATATTTGGGATGGTATCAGTGCTGGTAATTTAGAAGAGATGGATACACTTCTCGAAAAATTTGAGAAGTTTGTTGATAGACAATTTATGTGGTGCGAGGACTTATGTCGATTGGAGGAGGTAAGGAGTGCATATTAAAGAATTTTTAGGTCTTGAATCCGAATTACGTAGGGCATATAAACGTCAACACGTTAACTTATGTCTTAAATACGTTACTATACGTAGTCCTGCGCAGAAAGGTGATCTTGTAGAAGATCACATAGGAGTGGCAAAGGTATTACGAATAAGCGTGAGTATACCACCTAGTATTTCTGCAACATCATTACCTAAATGTATATACGCATGTGAAAATTTGACACGTAAAGGTAAGGTATCAAAGACTGTACCTTCACGTATTGTCTGGGAAACAAACTTAGTAAAAGTTCGTGGAGAGCCTATAGATAGGGATTAAATAATTGTATTTTAATTTGTATAATATATAGAATACGTTTAATAAAAGGAGTTTTCGATGGACAAGTACAACCCTTATATCGCTCAATTTCTTCGCAGTAACTCTTGCGAAAATTTGGTGAGTTTGTTTACTCAAGGTAAAAATCCAGCTAAAAAAATTACCGAAGCTTGGTCATTGTTGGAAGCTGCGAAGGGCCATGTTCCTAATATAAGCGATTGTCGTGTAATAGTTATAGAAAACAGTGTTTTACCTTGTGTGGGGGCCTTGTTTGCATACTTTACTAAAGCTTATGTAGTTTCTGCAATACCTAATTTGGATGTAGGGCGTTGGGAAGAACACTGTCGTAGACAGAAAATTTTAGGTTATCCTGTACAACGTTTAAGGGTATACAAAGCTAATGCTCGTGAGCTAAAGTGGTCTGTTCATAGACGTGTATTAATTGTATATGCGCGAGCACTCACTCCCGCATCGCGTCTCAAAGAGACAGTTTTCTCTGAAGCAAGAAATGTGTATTGGATTACAGCGACTGACGGACGTTTCGTTCCAGATGATTTTATGAATGTTCCTCACACAGTTTATAGAGATAGTAATGTGATGTCTTTAAATAATACCATTCATGTGTGGTAGTAAGGAGGTTTGCATGTTAGATTGGGATGTTTCTGATAAGGATTTTGAGCTTATTCAAAAGATAATCCAGCGCGGTAGATCTTTAAGTATATGCACAGATTCCCTTAATACTACTATGGATATAACTGCGGCTCATAAGAGCGGACCGCTCGATCTGACTAAATTTTTAACGTTCGACAACTTCAGCTTTATGCATGATTTTCTAGGTATCTCGAAGCATATGAATCGAATCAGCGGCGAACTATGCAATTGCTTTTTACCTAGGTGTGCACGAAATGCAAGTAATAGCTAGGCTAGATAAGCAGGATGCATATTGGCGTGAGCGATTGGCAAACAGGGAATTTTTATTTGATGTATTGGGAGATATAGAAATAAATGAAGATAATACTGTCAATGGATGGTTTTCTGGAAACGCTTTTTGTAGAGCTTTATTTTTTTCTTGGTACTTACGTAAAGCGTTCTATTTAAAGCGTTTACATGTGAAGCCTAGAGGGTTGAAACGCTTAAAGGTATATGTAGAAAAAGGTGAGCAGCCTAGAATATATTTATGCGGGACCTGTGGTAAGCAGCCTGGAATGGTTCGTATAGTTAATGGCCTGCGAGTAGGTATTCACTGCGATGCATGTTTCGATTTATATTTTTTACATAAGGTGAACATATGAAAGTGATTCTGGAAACTGAGGTTCCTTGTACTAATTGTCATGGCACAGGGCAGGTACATGAAGTAGTAAAATCCATACAATTTGATACACGTTTTACAGCAACATGTCCTATGTGTAAGGGTACAGGTAAAATAATACATCTAACTAAAAAACTTGGTAAATAATTATGCTGAGACGTACTTGGGCAATGGATACAATGATGACTTTTGGTAAGCATAAAGATTTCACCATAGCTGAAATTATTGAGTTAGATCCTTCTTATATAGATTGGATGATACAAACTTTTGAGGGGGACAGCTTTGATATCGAGGTTACAGAGACTTTATGGAGTCAAAGGGATCGTATAAAATAGGGGATTATAATTATGTCTATACAGTATATTGATAAATCTTTTAGTGAGAACATATCGTTTGATCAAGCTCTCGAACGATTTATGAAACCAGAAGATGAACCAAAATTGCCTATGGCCTTATTTCGAGGTACCGAAAATCAATTAGATGCAATAAAGGCTGAGGCAGATGTTGAAGGTAGAATTGCTAAAATTGAAGATCAACTTAAGCAAATAAAATCGTTAAAATCTGATAATATTATTATATTGACAGATCGAGAAATTAAAAATGTATGCTCATGTACACGAGGTAATCGAATTTAATGGCTTTAAATCGTTATACTACGTGTAAAAGATGTTACGCTTATGCTTTGTTAAATAAAGAAGGTAAGCTTCCTGAAACATGTCCTTTAGGATACTCTATTGAATTTTATAGCTATAAAGACCGAGCCACTTCAGATGAAATAGAATGCGTTCCATTGGAGCCTTGTCCTAAGCCACATTTGATTACTGAGTTCGTTTATGCTCAAAAGCATAGGATGAAAGAGGTTAAAGATGTGCACTTATGAAAATTTCAGACGTATTACATACCACGATAAAAGTGGTTATTATGGCGATGCAATCTTTATACCAGTTTGCTCAAACTGCGGCAGATTTGTTAAAGCTTATGCGTTTATTAGTGTAACTGAGTTCGGTTTAAAAGATAAACCTAATGCACATTGTTCAAAGTGTGGTGAAGTAAAGATGCCTTTCGAAGGATTTCTTTAGTGGGATTAACTTTTTTATATTTTGTTTGTATAATATTATATAATTAATAAGGAGTATTTTATATTCATATTTTTATCTCATATACTTATAATGATAATCCTATGGGAGTTTTATTATCTGATGATATAGCTAAAGCTCGAATAGCTTTTCACACAATGGGGGAAGCTCCTTATCATATAGAAGAAATAGATCCTGTAAAAGCTGAGGGTATTGAGGGCTTAGTATTTCTACTTACTTCTAAAGCACGTAATTCCCGCAAAGATTACGGGCAGCATATAAATGGCGTGGATTTTAGAGATTGGAAAAGAGGTCTTTAATCTGGAGGTAGCTATGCGTATTCTTTTATTATGCTTGATTATTCTTGTAGAAATATTAGTTTGGCTTTGTACTTCTACAGCTGTAGCTACAGTAGCAACTGTGGTACTTTTTTTCATGGCTTTGATTGTAATTTTTTATGATAATAATAAATTTGATTGGTCTTCTATCGATCTTAGCACAGACTTTTGGGAGTAAAATTATGATTACGAAGGCTACCGATTATATACAGCATGTACGTGAGCACGCTCCTTTAGGGCTTACTTTAGTTGTCTTGGAACCTTCAATACACGGTGGGAGTAGTGTAATCTTCGTCAAGGAACTTACGGCTGTTTTATATCAAAAGAAAGCTCGAAGACGAATTGCAGGTACTGAATATGATAATGATGTACAAGCTTTAGAAGATTTTATATTATGTCAATGGGCTACATACGCTAATGATATGAGTCTACAAGATTGGTGTAATATCATCCCTTCTTTACGGGATAAAGTATGATTGCACGTGTAACTATGATAAATATAAATTTGCAAATGCTGGTCGAAAGGTGTGGAAAATAGCTATTGATGAATCTTTACTCTATGCAAAGGAGAATCTGATGACGTCTAACGTAAGCAATGAAGAAGAAGAAATTGGCATCGAAGAAGAGCAACGACCAGATTGTCAACTTTCTGGAGAAAATGGCAATGTATTTAGTATCATAGGTCGTGTATCTAAGGCTCTTAAAGGTGCAAGCTTTTGGGAAAAAGCTGAGGAATTTAATGTTGGAGCACTTAAATGTGTTAATTATGATGAAGTTATTCTCTTAGCATACAAATATGTAAATGTCTTATAGCGATGAATATACTCGTATTAGATTCTATATGGTCAATAGTCGATACTGTAGATGAAGGTCGAACTAAACTTTATGATCTATTTAAATATCCTGTAGTTAAAATGATCAAAATAAAAGGAAAGCTGCGCCGTACAGTTGAATATGAAAGTATGATAGGCCCTACTGGATACTTCTTTACAGGATTATTACCTTTAGTTCAAGAATCTTTTCCCGATTGTACTATAGCATATCAGCATAGACCTATTCGATATAGAGTTGAATTATCTGATTCTGTAGGCTCTTTTATATTTGAGCCTTATCAAAAAGATCAGATATATACCGCTTTAAAATATCGCAGAGGTATATTAGATGCTATCACAGGTACGGGTAAAACAGTTGTCGCTATGGGCATCATTAAAGCTTTACATTTAAGACCTACATTGATTTTACTTTCCTCTACAGATCTACTTTATCAAACGCAAGAAGTGTTGCAGAAAACTTTTCGAATGCCTATTGGTATAATTGGAGATAAGAAGAAAGACATTCAGCAGATTACTATTGCTTTAACGCAATCGTTATCTAAATGGAATCATTATGATATCGAAGAAACATTTAAAGATTTAGCTTTAGTTATAACTGATGAAGCGCATCATGCCCAATCTAATTCTTATATTGATATACTAAAAGCTATTAAGTGTTCTTATCGAATTGGTTTGACAGGTACACCGAAAGAGCCACAGAAAAATCTTGGATATTATTTTAAAGTAGCTGGTATTCTAGGTCCTATATTACATAGAGTAAAAGTTTCAGATGCTCCTAAGCGTTTAGTTTCGCCACACCTTAAAATACTTTCCTATAAACAAAATCCTTACGCTAAATATATAGATTGGCCTTGGATTTATGAATGGGGGATTGTACGAAATGTAGATCGTAATCAAAAACTTTTGGGGGCAGTACGCTATTATACAGCACGTAATAAAAGCGTCTTGATAATAGTACGTAGAATTAATCATGGAGAGATTCTACAAAAAATGATGCCAAGTTTACCTTTTGTGCAGGGTAAGGACGACGCGGAAACTCGTCGAACTATAAAACAATACGTACAAGGTAAAGCCCACGCAGCTATCTCCACAACTATTTTTGGTGAAGGTGTTGACATGCCTGAATTAGATGTAGTTATAATTGCTGGGGGATATTCTAGCGATCAAGCTGCCATACAGTATGCTGGGAGAGTGTTGAGAAGGACCGCGAATAAAAGTGAGGGTATTATTATAGATTTCCGCGATATTGGGCACACTATTTTAAAAAGACATTTTTATAATAGATACAAACATTATAAAGAACGTTTACAGGTGATTGAAATATAAGGAGGTAATATTATGACCAATGAGCAAACGGTAGTACTTATCCGAGGTTATATAGCACGTCAACGCATTGCGTTAAAGTTAATAGAGGCTCAAATGCCTCCAGAAGTTGAAACAGCTACATTAATGTGTTTAGGAAAGGCCGTTAGAAGCTTTAAGGTTTTAGTTCCTATAGTAAATGTATTAAATGATATGCAAGAGGACATTGAAGAATTAAAGGCAAATTCTTAGAGAGGTAAAATGTATACTGAATCTACAGCTAGAACAAATAGACTATGGTGCTCTGATTGTGGCAAAGCAATAAAAAAGGGTGCGCATGTTACATTTGAATTATCTGAAAGTGGTCACATGTTAAATGTATATTGCTCTTTATACAGTAGTGATTATCTACACGATGTTATATTAGATTCAATTCATCCATTTTCAGGGGAAGCATTAGGTCAAGAATAGCAAAAGGAGTATTACGTCATGGACTTTTTTGACATACATTGCGGTCGTATTTATCAGCGCGAAATACAAAAGTATACGAGGGATGTACAATGGCAAAAAGTTCGCATGAGTATGAAAGGTAAATCTTTAGTTGAAAAGCATGCGATATTGAAAAGTTGGTTAATTAAAAATGATCATAATCGTGCTACGCAAGTACAGACGACAAATTATATCAATGCATTAGCTCGTGGAGGTTTAACAGAAAATGCCAAAAGATAATAAAGTTAAATGCCCTATATGCCAAGGCTCAGGCAAAGTCACTCGTCGTACGATACCAGAAACTTTTGCTAATTGGAAGGAAGAAGTTCGTACATACGAAGCAACTTGTAGCGTATGTTCTGGAGAAGGTTATGTTTATTCAAGCATCGCAGATAGGTGTAAAGCCGAAGATATTAGATGTCTTTGTGGTAATACATCTGGCGAAGTTGATTATGTTCGAGTTTTATCAACAGATTATTTTATGTTTGTGTGTCTAGATTGTAAACGTATGATACAACTTGTAGATTGAGGTAATATTTTGCGCAAAGCTCGTAAGGTTAAAAAAACTCCTCATATACAAAAGCTTAGAGAATACGCAGGCGTTATTATTGTAGATAGACGTATTGATTCTAACTATAAGCAAGAGCTAATTGATATAAATATTAATCCTGGTAGATACAATACAGATGCAAGAGGATATAAAAACGCGATAATCCCAGAGGCTTCTTTAGAAGAGCTCGATAAGTATTGGGGTATACTATTTTGGTCTTTAAATCTTATAGAGTAGGAGAACTACTAATGATTACAATGACTTACGATGAGTTTGTAGCTGAGATGAAAAAGCAAAATGTCCCTATTGAAGACGTAACCTTTGAATGTCCGCATTGTAAAACTTTACAATCCGGTAATGATTTAATCGCTGCAGGTGTAGGCAGAGATTTTGATGCCGTAAAAGAGTATTTAGGATTTGCTTGTATCGGTCGTTGGTCTAAAGATAAAGGTTGCGATTGGTCATTAGGAGGACTTTTACGCATTCATGAGTTAGAAGTAGTTACAGATAATGGAAAGCATCATCCACGATTTCTACTTAAGTCTGCCTAATATTGTAATAAAAGATAAGGATGAAATTTATTTAATTTTTTCTGTATTATATATTATAGAGCGAAAGGAATTAATATTATGAGTTCTGCAAATTATATACATGCACAACTTGACTCAGCCAATATTTTAGAATTTCACTATGTGAGAGATACACAAGATTTGTATATAGTTTTTACAAATCGATCTGTTTATGTGTATAGAGATGTGGATTTTGCTGTTGTACTAGGTATGCTCAGTACAAAATCTGCAGGTAAATTTTTTCACAGTCGTATTAAAAATGTATTTAATTTTGAGCAGCTTGTAGGAACTTATGGATACAATCCAGATGCAGCTCATATTATAAGTATAGATAAAGTTCCTATGTGTATTGTACAAATGTGGTTACGAGATATAGAGTTCGAAAAACTTTTAACCGAATACGAAGCTCACTCCGAAAATGTAAGCGTTGAGGCTGTACATATTAAAGATTTAAGGTTCTAAAAATACATAAAGAATCCCTATTGAATTCCATAGTGATTTTTAACTTTATATCTAAGTACATAGTTTTATATAAGTTAACTAAATTTTTATTGATAGGTAGGTTTTATGCCTAAAGCACCTAAGGTTGATCATTTAGATGGCGTGATGGAAGACCTTACAGATTTATGGAATACTGCTCGTAATGAGCTTCGTGAGAAGCAAGCGAAAGTTAAAAAAGAATCTTGGGTGTGGTCATTTATTTTTATGTGCATTATAATGTGTGTACTTAAATTTACGCCTAATCTTATTGTAAGGAGTTGTGAGTGGGTAAATTACCATGTAGGGATATATCCCTAAAATGTAATCGATGTGGTAAATGCTGTTCCGAATTTTGGATTCCTATATCCCCCAACGATTTAGAGCAGCGTTATGTACGTTGGCTATCTGGAGAGAGTTCTCGTAATGATGATATGCATTTACTTTATCCAATGTTAAAATTTACTGGTACATCTGCGACTATTGATGGCGTAATTAAATATCATTACTCTTGTATACATTTAAAGCAAATTGAAGATAATTTATACAAGTGCTCAATTTATGCCCACAGACCTGACATATGCCGTAATTTTCCATTTTATGGTAAAGAGATTGTATCGATAGAGTTACCTAAAGGATGCGCTTTCGAACCGAAATAAAGGTGTTATAATGATTATTTGGCTTTCAGGAGCAAACATTGATCTTGTAGAACAAACTGCTCAGGAGCTTCAAAGAGAGGTTCCCTCGGTAATATTATGCGAAGAAAAGCTTTGCCCTAAAGATTTAGTAACAGTAGCTATAGTTCTGGAAAAGCAAATGCTTATCATCGTTTGTAGCAGTAGGTATACCGAAGCAGAACGTTATCGCGTGTCAGATCTTTGTAATCCATTATGGGTGATCGTACGAGCAGCAGGAGAGCCTGAAGTATTTGAAGATATATTTGCGGTAGATATAGAAAAAACTTCTATACCGACAGCTGTAAAACGTATTAAATATTATGCAGATCTTACCGCGCAGACTTCTTATACAATGATCTTCAGTAATTTTCATCCTCTTACAGATGAACTTTGCTCTCAGATAAGAAATAAGAGATTCGAAGTATTTAATACTTTGGTATTGGCTGTAAGTGATATAAAAAAATCTGAAGATAATCCACCTCTACCTTCAACAATCTCACGTGTACAAGCTCTTAAACGAGAGTTTGGATCTTCTGTAAAAATTGTAACATATCCATATGCAAAAGCTTTTTGGGTTGAACGTCATGATACGCTCAAGGAGATATTATGAGTAAAGGAATCTGCGTAGGCACTGGATGGTATTCAGATAGCGAACGTCGTAATAAAACAAATCCAACTTGTGCTAGAGAATATTTCGATCCTAATTATCTTTGGGATGTATGGTATCCCCATATAAAAAAATCTATTACACAGGAAGCTATATTTATTTATGAATCTGTTTGTGAATTGTACCTTACAGACATTCCCTCTGATGTAGAGCTTATTACAGGTATAAGAAGTGAAGTTTCTCGACCTTATAAAAAAGATGAGCCTCATGACTGGGGAGCTTCTATAATGATGGGTGCACAATATGCCTACTGTAATGAATTGGACTTTATATATTTTGAACAAGATTGTTTATGTTATGGCTTAGATTTAGCTCTAGAGTACGCTAAAGGAAAGAATCTTGTTTATGGCTTTGGTTCATTAGCGTCTTGGTTACCTGGGTGGGCTGAGTTAAGTATGATTTATATAGCTTATGATTTTATACCTCTTTTTATGAGACGTGTATATGACTCTAATCTACATATATGGAATAGAGATTTTGATCGTATTAAGCACCCTGAAATATGTATACATGAAATCTTTCACGATGTGGCTTCTTATTGGCCGTTTGGTCATGGTAGGTTAACTCCTATTAATTGGGATCAAGAAGTCTTTTATGCTCAACAAATGGATAGTAAGAACTTACATATGTTTATAGACAAAGTTTTGTAATGACTATAAAATTGCCAATGTGGGCAACTCGGAGGGTGGTTAAGATGATAGTCTCCCTAAGTGGATATATATTATCTTGGCTTCCCCTCCGGTTATATTTTAGCTGAGGAGAAATTATTTTGAGAACTGTAGAAGAGATTCAAAAACAGATTGATGTTATGGAAGCTGACGAGCGTTTAAGTTATCCCACAGCAACGATAGTGGAAAACGCTCCTCTAGCTTTAATTCAACTGAGCTTGCAAACAAAAATAAATGCTTTACGTTGGACGTTAGAAAAAATTGATACATTAATTGTAGGGCAGGTACTATGAAAATCTTAGGTTATGTGCAGCTACGTAATGAAGAAGTGTACGCAAGAGCATCCATTGAATCTATAAGAGCATCTGTAGATGAGTTATTCATTGTATTTGATCGATGTACAGATAAAACTATGGATTCAGTGAGTGATCTTTTACCTTATGTGGAGTACACTGAAGTAAATTCCTCAGAGGAATTAATTGATGTA
>Ga0075125_10001455_pt1 | contig 11451 bp, 4 predicted proteins | sample AntAceMetag02UKN_FD_69810 | JGI IMG/M metagenome (GOLD analysis project Ga0075125, IMG submission 69810) | Saline lake microbial communities from Ace Lake, Antarctica - Antarctic Ace Lake Metagenome 02UKN | ecosystem: Environmental > Aquatic > Non-marine Saline and Alkaline > Saline | place... | reverse complement strand
GATCAAATGGGATACGGTAATGAAGTACTTGAACGATTTTGGTCGAAAGTAGATGTAAAGAAACTTGAAGATGGATCCGACGATTTAGATGCTTGTATGGAATGGACTGCTGGTTGTTTTACAGATGGATACGGACAATTTTTTGCAAATAAAAAAAATTTTAGATCACATAGATTCATTTATGAATGTTTTAATGGTCTAATTCCAAAAAGATTACCAGTATTAGAAGTTTGTCATCATTGTGACACTCCAAAATGTGTTAATCCCAATCATTTATGGCTTGGAACAAATCAAGAAAACACAGATGATATGGTAAATAAAGATCGTCAAGCTAAAGGTAGTAAAAATGGAAGAGCAATATTAACAGATGCTCAGGTTTTAGAAATTAAATATTCATTAGAACAAAATACATCAGTTAATACTATTGCTAATAAATATAATGTAAATATACATATTATTTATAAAATTAGATCTGGGCAAACATGGTCTGATATTACTGGAATTAAAGAAGGTGATTATTCTAGTTATATGACTAACGATCAGGTTCTAGAAATAACAACATTATTAAAAAAAGGTAATATGAAAAATAAAGAAATAGCTGCTTTACTCAAGATATGTCCACAAACAGTTTCTGATATCAAATGTGGTAAACGTTGGTCGGAAATAACAGGAATAAAAAGAAAATAAATAATTTTTAAAGGATGAAGATATAGTCTGATCTCATAAGAAACTATGAGCCGAGTTATTCGGAGGTTAGAGTAGCGATCTAATCTAAACATAAATGACATGGGAAAGATACACTAGCACGTTCATTAACAGCTCCAATATTATATATTGATGAAGCAGCGTTTATTGTAGAGATGCGGGAAGTTTTCGGTAGTGCTCAACCAATTTTATCGACTGCGCGTACACAAGCAGCTAAAAACAATTATCCATATTTCATAGCTGTTACATCAACGCCTAAACCACATTGGGCTTTCACATAGTAATATGTGTTTAAAATCTGGTGAATTCAGTGAAACTCCTAACAAGTAATGTTGAGGACAATACTGAGCCAAGCTTTTAGAGATCACTAATCTCTAATTGAAGGTGCAACGACTATCCCGAGAGGGAGTACACTCCAAGCGGAGTGGAAGCGCCAGACATCCTTATTAAGGATGAAGATATAGTCTGCTCTGCATAAAAATATGCAGCAGGGTTAATTCCCGGAGTTGGAATAGCGATCTAACTTGAACAACTGGAATGGCACTATGGGATCAGGGGAATGGTACTATAGCCGTTATCAAAACGCAGTCAACTCAGATCTCACGTTTGATGAAAACGAACAGTGGGTAGATAATGCTGAAAAGTTAATCGCAGATCCGAGTAAAAATGGATTCGTAAAGACTAAGTTTCATTGGAGCGAAGATCCAAAGAAAGATCAACAATGGTACATACAACAGTGTCGTGAGCTCTCGGATAAACGTAAGATTAATCAAGAACTTGATCTTATATTCGTAGGAACATCTAATTGTATTTTTGATGATGATTTGTTATCTTCATTTAAGTCACAAAAACCAATTGATTTACTCCGATGCCCTTATGAAACGAATCTAGTTATTTATGAAAGAGACCTTAATCCGAACGATTATTATCTTATTGGAGTTGACACCGCAAGATCTCTTTCTGGTGCTTATAATAGTGTTGAAGTATTCTCGTTTGCACACTTCAATCAAATAGCAGAATTCAACTATCGTATTGGTTCTTTTAATAAATATGGTGAAATCATTGATGCTATCTTTAGATGGCTTTATCAACAAGTTGGTGATAATATAATTCTTGCAATAGAGAATAACACTATTGGTCTTGCACCTATTGAACATCTTCTTGAAATAGAAGATATTAATTATCGTGATCATATTTATCTCGAAGAAAATAAGAAAGAGAGTAAGAAGGAGTGGGGTGTATCAACAACTGGTATTAGTAAGGATCACATGATTGGTTGTCTTACGGAAATCATTAAAGATGAACCATTAGTTATTAAGTCACAAGGATTAATCAATCAATTAAGTGCAATCGAAAGAACTCGTGGTGGAAGTATATCATCGGACACTTTCTCTGATTTATTTATGGCAGCATGTTTTTGTGCTTATGTTCGTAAGATGAAGGCTCTCGAAATCATGCCGCTTATTAACCTTGGTAAAGAAAAAGTAATGCAGAATCAATTTGATAATTTTAATAACTTCATTAAGGTTAACACTAATGCAGATGAAAAAAGAGCTAATCCTTATATTTATGTTGAAGACGAAATAGAGCAATTAATCAGAACAAATGACGCATTACAAGATACAGAAAATGAATATTATTCTCCGTTTATATAATATTAATCTATAATAAGGATATTATATGGATCATGATGACAGACTAATACTAATTTTATTTTTAACATCAGTTTTAGTTTTATTCTTATCAGCATATTTTCCAATTAACTAGATCTTGCGCGACGTTTTAGTCAAAACAAAATAGGTGTAAAACATGGCAGGCTTTTTAAATAACAGTTTATTAGAAACAATGGGATCAGCAGCGGGTTCTATAGCTAGTCCAGCAGTAACAGGCACTGCCATCTCTGGACTAGCAGCTGCGGGTATTTGGAAACTATTAAAAGATAACAAATCAAGTAATATGTTAAGTAATCAACAAACCCAAATACCAACACAGAAAGGATCCATTGCAACATTATTATCAACATTATCACCAAAGGATAGAGTCATATCTAGAGTTGGTGGAAATACTTATCAAAAGGCACTTCTTGCTGCAACATTAAGAATATCAACACAAACTCCAGGACACGGAAAGTCAGATAAACCAGATAGTAAAGATGATGGGAAAGGATGGTTTTCTAAAGCAAATGATAAATATAATCCATTAGTGCAATTTGCTAAGGTTCTTGGTGGTGGAGATTTTCTTGCAGCTAAAGATGATTCAAAAAAATTAAAACAAGAAAAAGATGATATAAAGAGTTTATATGGTGTAAGTGATTCAGCAATACAATTATATCAACAAGGATATATTCGTAGAATTATTTCTGGTTCTCGTAGTGGACAGAACGCTCAATTAAATGTACTTGGAGCATTATATAATATTAATGTCCAACAAGCACTAGAAATGGCAACGATTCGTAAAGCACACGGAATAGAAACATTACCTCATATAAATAAGAGAATTGATCAAAAAGAATCGTGGTTAGGTAATGTTGCACAAGCTGGTGGAAGAGCTACTGATTTACCAGGAATAGAAGCTATTAAGAATGCTCTTGGTTTAACTAAAGATGTGTTAGGAATGCCTAAGAAAGTTTATCAAATAACTGGTGGTTTTCTTGATACCGCAGTTAATAAGTTTAAAGATTTCTTCTCCGGTGGTATGTTTGGTACACAAGGAGACGATGATCTTATTAGAAAATCTGGTCGTGAAAAACACAGTTTCGTTGATGAAGGTCTTGCAGAATCTCTTTCTGGTGTTTCATTTTCATTAGAAAGAATTTATTTAGTATTACTGGAAACTTTAAAATTCAGTCAACAAGTATCTGGAAAAACTGCAAGTATTGATTCTGTTAAAGAGATTGAAAAACGTGGTCAATATATCTATGATTCATCCACAGGACAATTTGTAACACTTCCAGAATATACAGAATCTCGTAAGAGAATGAGACGAGATGTTTATGCTTCTTCTGCTTTTGGTAAAGCTCGATTAGGAATAAGTAGTTTTCTTAATAGGAATAAAAAAGAAACACAAACAGAAGCAATGGACAGAGAAAGTCAACTAGCCCTTGGAACATTAGGTCGAACTATGGGTGCTGGAAGGCAAGTTGAAGAAAAATTTGGAAAACCCAAGATATCTGGTGTTGAACTTGATACCCCAGAACTTAAAACTGAAGAAGTAAAGAAAATAATAGCTTATAGAAAAAGATTATTAGATTATATTCCAGATGCTCCTAAAGATTCAAGTATAGAGTATCTTGAAAGAATCGCAAAACAAAAAGTAACTGAAGAATACTTAATGCCTGAAGAAGGACTTGGTGGTATTGAGAGTATTCGAAAGATTAGTGGTGGTAGGGGTAGACTTGGTAAACAAGGAACTATGGGTGCAAGAGCTGCTAAAAGTGGTGGTCTTGCTGCTGGAGCTGGAATAGCAGGTTTAGGAATATTAAGTCTTCTTACTGGTGGAATAGGTGGAGTTGCTGCTGGAGGTTTAGCACTTGCAGGTGGTGGTCTTGGATGGCTTGGGGATATAGTTTCTCGTAGAAAAGGTAGAGAGTTAGTATCCGAAAGAGAGCCTATAGAAACTGGTGCTGGTAATGTTAAGAATATTATTGCACAAGCAATGGATATTGCAGAACATAGTATAAAGGGTTCAACAAATATACCACCTAATTTTACTCCAAAAGCAGGTCCACCATCAACATCACCATATTTAGATCCGGTTGCTGCTGATGATTATGGTTCTGGACCTTCTTTAATTTATGGTGGTTTAAGAGTTGTTGAATATAGACTGATTGATATTGCAAAAGCATTACAAGAAGGTGATAATAAAAAATCTTGGTTGTCAAAGATTCATACTATACTTTCAGAAAGATTGCCTGATACAGAAGAAAAAAAGAAATCCAGAGTTACATATCTTCATAGCGCAAAAACTATTATAAAAAAATCTGGATCGAGTGATGATTATGAATTTGAAGATGCAGAAGTGGCAGCAAGAGGTGGTTTGATACAAGGACCTGTTGGATTACCTAAAGGTGTTGATAATGTACCAATTATGGCACAAGATGGTGAAATGATTCTTCCTACTAATGTTACTAGCTTTTTTGAAAATATTTTTTCAAAGAAAAATAAAAACACTACTGGTAGTTTTGCAGAAGGTGGAGTTGTTGACGCGATAGCTTTAAATGATGAAGAGAAAAAAGTTGCAGCAATGAAAGAAACCGCTGAAATAACCGCAGCTGCACTTGGTGAACCTGATAAACATGGTGATCCAAATAGAAAAGGTACAGTTGTTTCTTATCTCCGTAATATCTGGTTGAAAGCTAAAGGTAGTACAGGTGATAAAGAAGAAGAAGAAGGTTTTTTTAGTAATTTATTCGGTGGAATGAGTAAAATGTTTGCTTGGATGGCTGGTGGAGCTGGAATAACAGCAATATCTGGTCTTATAGTACCTGTGTTTGCTGCATTAGCTGCTGGTAGTGCTGGTTTTCTTATTGGAGCATATATTAGGGACTGGTTTGGTAAAGAAAAAGAAGAAGGTCAAAAACAATTCATCACTACTAGTAATAAAAATCAAAAAACAATTGAAAGGGCTACTGTACTTAAAGCACAGATGGCAGGAGGACCAGGATCAGGAATAGATTTTGGAGAAGTTAATGAGATAAATGCTTCTTTAAAAATGATTGATGTTGGTCAAAAAGTAGCCTTGCCTAATGATAGTACTAGATTTGCATTTCATCAAGCTCAATTAAAGTATATGTCAGAGAATATTCATGATTATGATGGATTTACTCGTGAAGAACTTAATGATTTACGTAAAGAACATGACGGTCAATATACTGCGCCTGGTGCTGAAATTTGGACAAGTGAAGGTGGAGTAAAAAAGGAAAAAGCCTTTGTAAAATATCTTAAAGATAGAAAAAAGCAACGTCTTTCATTCTGGGATAGAATCACTGGTGGAATAAATTCAGTAGTTGCGGAAGGAACTGATATTATCTTTGGTGTTACTAGTACAGATAGAATTGTAGAAAGACAGTTTGGTCCTCAAACAGAAAGAGATAAAAAAATATTTGAAGCTATTAAAAATGAACCAGAGAGAAAAAAAGCAGCAAAAGAATTAGCAGAACAAGATAAGGCAAAAAATGAAGTAGAAAGAATGGCCGAACAATTAAAAAGAGATGAAAGAGCTAAAGAATATAAGGGTAGTAGTGGGATTGGTTTTAATGCGAATAAAGAAAATGAATTAATAAAAAGTAGACCTTCAAAAAAACAACCCCCAAGAATATCTGTAGAAGATAAAAATACGAATTATTTTGATATAGAAGATGCTATTCAAAAAGCTAGTAAAGAGACTGGTGTTCCTTTTGATTATTTAATGGCTGCAGCGGCACAAGAAAGTAGTATGGGAACAAATGCTTCTAATTTATTTCAGATGGGAGATCTTGCTTGGCAAGATGCTGAAATGGGTATAGGATGGAAAAAAGGTCGTGATGATCCTTATTTGAATTCTTTAGCAGCTGCTAAATATCATTTAGCATATAAAGATAAGATACCAAAAGAACTTCGTGAAGATCCAACGGCTTGGTACTTACTTCATTTTTTAGGACCTACAGATGGTTTGCCCTTTTTGAGAAATATTGTTAAAAACTCTAAACAAGTAGTAAGTAAAATTGGAATAAATGTTGATAAAATATTATCTGGTAAAGGTGGAGAAACAAATAAGAATATTTTAACTAAAACTTCTACTTTGAAGAATGTTTATACTAATTTAAATAATAAATTAAGTGCTAGAACTGGTGAATTTGGTTTACAAAATATTTTCACAGATCCCGTAAAAATGGTAGCAGGTGGATTAGCCTTTCCAACACTGGATGGTGGTATCAGATCTGATGAAGCATCTACAAGTCGTAGTATAAGAGCCAAAGATGGTGCTATAGCAATTAAAGAAGAAAACATTCAAAATGGTATTTTGGGGCGATTATCTGGTTTAATACCGGGTATTGAAACGTCTAAAGATGATGTACCGATTATGGCACAGGCAGGTGAATTGATTATTCCAAGAGATCTTTCCCGTCGTTTGATAAAATTCTTTAAAAAAGTTATAAGTAATAATAGATTTAAACGTAGTACTGGATTTGCTAAAGAAGGATGGTTTGATGATAAACACCCACAAAGTGTAACAGACGCTTATCAAAAGGGAGATCCTAGAAGAAGAGCAGAAATAGCACGTAAATATGAGACGGACACTCAAAAAACTATTAGAGAAAGTAGAGAAAAAAGATTAGCTATTCGTAAAAAAATGCTCGCTAAAGCTGCAGCTGGCAGAAAAAGAAGAAAAGAAAATCCAGTTTTTATACAGAATGACGTACCATATCTTGGTGGTCCTGGAGATCCTAATGACCCATCTGATCCTTTTAGTTCTAACTATAATCAAAAAGCAGCATTAGCGGCACAAGCTAAAGCAGCAAAGAAAAAAGATAATAGTTTAACAGGTCAAGTAGGAGCTGGTCTTAAATCTCTTCATAGTAAAGTAGGCGAAAATATAGTTCCCCAAATTAATAAATTAGGGAAACAAGCATCAGAAGGATCTATTGCTAGTACTCTTAAAACAATGGCTACTGATATAACCAATATAAAATCTATAGGTGATGTAGTAAATATGGGTCGTAAGTTAATAAATTCAAAAGATAGTTTAAAAAAAGGTATGAGTGGATATGCTTCTATCGCTGAAGATTTTGTTACAGGTCCATTAGCTGGTACAACGGACCGTCTTGGTAAGGGAACTACAGGTTTGCTTCAAGGAGTGGTTCCTAGTGAATTTACATCTGAGAAAGAAAAAGAAATAAGAAAAAGATTACGTAAAACAGATGCAATGTCTAAAGATCCTGAGGTTATGAAAGAAAGTGAGAGACTTCGTCAAGAACTTGCTAATGCTCAAGCAGAACGTAAGGCTCAGGGTATTATTGGTACTGGTACTGGTAAAGGTAAAAAAGTTGTATCACAAGCAGAGTATCAAAAGTTAGTAGAGGAGTCAAGAAATAGAACAAGGTCTCCTGATATAGGTAATGTTGGTGATATTACTGGTAAAGCATTACGTAAAAATACTGAAGGAAAACAAGCAGCAAACCCTCAAAATAAAACTTTTGAGAAACAAGGACAACTTCCAAATTATGGAAAACAATTACCAACACCACAACCACAGCTAAATTTACCACCAAAACAAGATACAAAAAGTAGCAAAAATAATTATGAATTACCAGTAGATCCTATTATGAAGAAGTTGTTGAATACTTTTCTTAATGGAACATTATCTGGTTTTGAAATTTTTGCAAAAGATATGTTTGTTGGAAGAGATTTACTACATTCACAATTAGGAGTATAGTAAGAAGAAACTGGTGATAGTAATTGTGCTATCACCAGTTATGGAGGAGTAATGGCAATTAAAGTTGTTCCAAAAGAATGGACACCAAAATCAGATGGATTCAAAGATATAGGAAGAATACCAAAATTAAGACCAGAAATTGATCAAGCTAATACAGATCCTAATGGAAATATATCAAAACAACTTAAAGATAGAATGAGTGTTATTGATTTGATTCCTTGTATGTTTGAAAATCCAATGTCATCATTATTAGATTTAAAGAGTCCAACCGGATATAAACCAGTAATTAAATTTGAGGAACCAATAAAGACATTTCAAAGAAAATTAAATGAATATGGATTAACTGATGGTACTAATGATGTAAGTTTTCTAAGAGTATATTTAACAGATATGAGTAATGTGCAAGACGAAATATCTAATACATATTCTACAAATGTTCTTGATGATACTCTAAATTCAATAACATCTTCAAGAATTGGCAAAATGTTTCAGACTATTGAAAAAACAAGTCAATCAATGGGTACTGGTCAACGTGATAATACAGGTATACTTAAAAAACTTGCTGGACTGATTCCTGCAACAAAAGAAATTCCAAGTGGAGTATTAGATGGTTTAGAAAATGTAATCACACATGGAGCTCGAATTTCTTTTCCAAAGATATGGTCAGATAATTCATATTCTCCAAACTTAACATGTAATATTAAATTGATAAGTCCTTATGGGCACCCGGATGCAATAAGTGAATTTATTATTAAACCATTGGGATTTTTATTGGTATTATTGTCTCCAGTAACTCAGTATGGATTAGTAACTCAAAGACCACAATATTTAACAATGAAATCTTATGGTATGAGTAATTTAACTCTTTGCGCTCCAAGTAGTATTAGTATTAGACGAGGTGGAGATGATAGTAGTTTTAACATGTACAAACAACCAATGAGTGTTGAAATAGCATTACAGTTTGACACTACTAGTCAAGGTTTTGCAGTTTTCGATACAATGAATGAAGATGGTGTGGCTAAACCTGAAGCGGGTATTTTTAGTGATGGAACAACTACAAAATCGTTTGAAAAAGAATTCACTACAGAGCCTCCAGCACTATTTTCTACTCTGGGAACACTAGTTAATTCATTTCGTCCTTTTGGTTATAAACCACCTGATACTACTTCTAGTACGCCTGGTGCTGCTACTGCTGGTGGTAATCCCCCTCTTGACGATGTGCCTGATCTAGATGTCGATGTCTAGATTCTAATAATTCATTAATATTATTAATGAAAATTTAAAATAATTTCGGTTGAATTGGTTTAATTATGTCTACAATGTGTAAAAAGTATTATATATTTCTTGAAAATAATACTCTGAATTTTGAAAGAATATTAAATGAAATAAGTGAAGCTAATGATAATTTATTATCATGGTCACTTCAATATGATTTTATTAATTGTAATGTGAAGTCTTTAATTGACGATTTACCAAAATATTTAAACTATGCAAATATAATAGACTCTAATGCTGCGATTCCTAAATATAATGCTAATGAAGTATATAATGCTACTTTAATGAAATTAGATCAACTTAATACTGCTATAGAGAATGATGCGAGTGTATTAGCACTTCAGAATAAAGCTCGACATATTCCTGAGTATTATAATGATCAATTAAAAGAATATACATTACAGAGTAATTATATTTCTGGTATTAAGGAATATATATATAATAAAAGTCTTTTTATATATAATTATAAAGATGATAGTTATCCAGAGAATTTTATAAACTTATTAGATGCCTCATATGAAAGTGATATAAGCGACGTACAGATTCAAATAATAGAAAGTCATAGTTTCTTTCATATCTTTTTCTTAAAAAATTTAATTAACAATATGTTTGAAAAGAAGACTAATCTTAAAGAAGTTTTGTTAAATACAGTATCAGATTTTAGTATACCAGCTATACCAGATATTACAAATATTGAAGATATTATAAAAGTAATTTTAATGAATCAATTTAGTTTTGTAAATGTGAGTGATACATTAAAATCTGGTATAGCAAATGACAGTAATATAATAACAGCGATTTCGGGAATAACAGATTTGTTTGCAGATTATTTATCTGATAACGATACTAGTATTAAAAGGAATATTGTTGAAACATCATTCGATATACTCAATCATAATTTAAGTTTTGATATGATGTCAAAAGTAGCTTTTTCAACTGTTTATTTTCAGGAAAACTATATAAATGATTTACCATATCAATTATATCAAGAGGTAACATTAGATGTTGAATATGTTCCCACTATAGATTTTAGTGGATTGACATTTGATGTATTTGAAAGTACTATATTTAATCATCACACAGATTTTCTTAATGATAAATATATGTTACGAAATTATTTCTATTTACTTTATATCTACCGTACTAATCTACAAGTTTTTACGAATATAATAGATTTAGTAATGAGTGGTTACATATATAATAGTATTAATTTTGATGATATATATTATTTCAATAGTTTTAAGAATATGCATTTTATATTCGAGAAATGGTCCGATTGCTTAAATTATGATACTTTTGAGAGTGAGTTTTCAAACACACTAACAGCTACTAATTATACAGATTTGATTGATGACAATAATACTAAATTTATTTTAGTTTCCGAACTTTATGCTGTTATTGAAGATTTTATAAAGACTGACGAATATGAACAACAAGTTATTACTATACAAAATGAAGTATATTCTTATTTAAGATCAAATGGAATTATTGAAAAAGAAGTTGATTGGTGTAATTGTACAGATCCATTGGAATTATATTTGACATTTGCTTTGAAGAAGTCAATTGAAGATATAGATGTTTCTTTATTTAAAACATATTTAGAAAATCAGATTAGTAGTGCAACATATCGAGATATATATAATGAAGATGATTTTGATACTTTGGTTGCATCTTTTAATGATAATTATAGCTATAATAATTTTGAGTTTTATAAATCATTTACAATATCATTAATTAGTAAGATGTTTGCAAATTCAGTTCATAATAATTATAAAATTTAAATTTCTTCGTGTTTAATAAGTCAACTACTGGGCATAACCCATGCTGATATGTTTTAACCCAGGATTGACACAGATCATGAACTAGAGTCCACCTAATTGTGCCACTCCCAGCAATTAGCTCTGAAGGTAACCAGTCCTTGTTGTACGAAAGTAGGTAGTCAACTACCATCCGCTAAAGCAGATGGCTTGGTAAGTAATTAATTTATCAAGCTATTCTAACGGATGGGGTTGAACAGACGTTTGACTAATGGTTCACCAACGAGTGCCACTCCCAGCT
>Ga0075125_10001451_pt1 | contig 11473 bp, 14 predicted proteins | sample AntAceMetag02UKN_FD_69810 | JGI IMG/M metagenome (GOLD analysis project Ga0075125, IMG submission 69810) | Saline lake microbial communities from Ace Lake, Antarctica - Antarctic Ace Lake Metagenome 02UKN | ecosystem: Environmental > Aquatic > Non-marine Saline and Alkaline > Saline | place... | reverse complement strand
CAATTCTTTGGGTGGTTGTTCTAGGTAGGGGTTTATGATGGGTTCTAGTTCGCTGCAGTTTCCAATAATCCGCTCATCACCATTGGTATAGATGCACCCTCTACATTCGGGCATGGTAACTATGATGCAGAGCACCACAAAAAATAACATAACATTTATTACAATCATTACTTTATTACGGGCTTCTCGGTCTCTTTCATCCACGTTTTTCAACCTCAATATCATGTTTGATTTTTTTAGCCTGGTTGAAGGTTAAACCATCAGAATCCCTATATTCTTCATATATCAATTCAGGCTTTAACTTACCTCTAGTTGAAGAATAGTTGGTTAGATTTTTCTTAACTAAATCAGTTAGTTTCTCTAAATCAGCAGTTTTCCTTTCCTTTTTCTTATCTTCTTTTACTCTTATCTTCTCATACATGAACGGTATTTTACGCTGTTTATATTTTTTTATAATGGATTCTGGAGCCTTGTCTATACGAACTGCTACTATTCTATCTCCTGTTGGCGTTCTAACGTAATTAAAATATTTCCCCTTTTTTTCCTTATACTTTACTAAATTAATTTTTTCAAGTTTGTCTATTTTTATGGTTTCGATTTCACCAGTAAACTCCCCTACAATACCACTATCTAACTGCTCGAATTTTGGAACGGTATAAAATACAACTAAACCCAACTCTCTTGAAGTTTGTATTATCTCGTAATAATCTTTATTTTCCTTATTCATAGCCCTACGTTTAGCAAGTCCACCACCAGCTCCTGCCTCATCCCATAGGAGCGGAAACCCTTTTGGTGGCCTTTCCTCATCAATAAAAGTTCTTAATTCATTTGCATTAAAGAAAACGTGTTTATCCACATACCAATCAACCCTCAATTCTTTAGCAATTTCAAGGCACAACTGCATGGCTAACGTACTTTTTCCAGTACCTCTAGGACCATGAATTACTATCTGAGCATCTAACTCATCCTTAATTCTATACATAATATTTTTGATAATTACAAAACTGTTAGATATTACATCATCCGCAGGAGTGAAACCTTTACGTTTTAATAAACTTGATATTGAATCGAATTTGCTTTGGATAATATCTAAATCACTATTCTCACCATCCCTATAGGCTTCATATATCTCATCATAATATTCTTGATCCTGATACGCTCTTATTAATCCTTCTAATAGTTTAACTAATCTACTAAACCTGTTGAGTGCGAGCAAGTCATTGTTCACATCATTGTTTGCGTGAAGCTCTATTATTTTAATAATACTTAGTTCTAGTAGAGTAGAATAATCTAACTGCCTACCAACTCCCCTAATCTCTAGGCTATCCTGCTTCTTTGGTTGGTAGTTGGCTGAATCCATCATCTGTGTACTACTTATAAGTAGAACTTATTATGTATATATTTTTTTTCTGAAATATCCACGCACATTGTCCTTACGCTTCCCAATATTATATATTGAACTATCCTTTTTCACACGGTTTATGAAATTTTTAATCTGTATTATCACCTCCTTTGAATCCTTTGATAATTTATAATCATCATCACTTACATTCACTATTTCTTCAAGATTAACTAACGCCTCATAGTAACTTGATAACAACCTATTGTAACTTGGATCACCTTTAAAGGTATTTCTACCCTGGTTTATTTCATTGAACATCCAGCCAGTTTGTCTTATCAATTCTAGTATGCTCATCTCTGCTTGTAGTTGAGCATAGTCTTTAGGTGATATATTATCCTCACTCATGTTATTTGCATACCTGTTGAAGCTGGCCCTGGCTTAGTAGTTTGTGGTGTTTGAGTTTGTTGTTGCTGGGTTTGTACTGTTGGATAATCAAAAGGAATACCACCCAATCCAATAACCTGAGCTCTCAACCCGTCATTTTGTGTTCTAATCTTATTCATTTCACTTCTTTGGTCCATAGCCTTCATAATGTTTGGCCCAAACACACCACCAATAACAACAAGAATTACAACAGCGAATATAATCATTTTAGCCATATCCTCCTTTTGGTTGCGATTAGCAAACCATTCACGTTGTCTAAAACCCTCTGCATAGTTTCTTACAAGGCCCATGTCCATACCCTTTTGTTTTCCACCAACCAACCTCCTCACCGAAAGGCCGCCAGCGTATTCTGGTATGCCCATCATAATAGGAACCCTACATGGCCCAATATTAATACACTCTGGGTCTGGGGTTATGCTCCCGAATGATGAGTCTTTAGTGTCTTTTCCTATGGTCCACATTCCAGGGGTTATTTCGTGGGGGAGTATAAAGCGTAGTGTCCTGTTCTTTGTTTCCTGTAGTAGTAATGGTTTCTTTTGTATTACCGCCCTCAGCCAAATAAAAACTATTTCTCCCGTCATGGTTACTATCACAAATAATATTACGATTAAAAAAATATTCAGTATTGCACTAATCATTAAATAATTTGTTACTGCAGGAACCTCAACCTGGAAGTTTTGTACTAGGAAATAGAAAATTTGTGGAATATAATGTATTCCTAGTCCTAGTAGGATTAACCCTATAACTAGAGTGAATACTTTTTGCGGGCCTGGGAGATCAACCAGGAATTTAAAGAGTTTTCTTTTGTCTTTTTTCTCATTATATTCAGTAAGTTGTTTATCATACTCCTCTACTCCTTTTACTTTATCCTCTATTGAAGCCAAAGAATCCAAAAGCCCAGGCAGGCGTGGTTGTTCTTCTGTAGGCCCAATATCACCCATGTTTCATACCCTCCCAAAATCCACGTTTATCACCAGATTCTTTACTACGCTTTAAACCAACCTTCTTACTTTCCCTATAACCAACTTCTTTGGTTGTCTTTCGCTCAAACCCGTCAATGCCTGATGCTGCATGGACTCTGAAAAAATGTTGGATGTTGTCTAACATATTATTTTTTTCGGGTGTGAAGGATTCCCTAGTGTTAGCCATTCGATAACTCATTTCAGCAATATTCATGTCTAATAATCCTAGTTCATAATCTCGCCTATCAACTCTGGTTAAAGCATTTTTAGGGTGCATAAAACCCCAGAACTCAAATAATGCCTCTGGTGGAACCTCACCATCTATTATTTCACCATCTTCTAGTTTGAATGGGTGTTGAAAATTAACTAGCTCTATTTCTTTTCCTATATCCGTTTGGGGCATGGCCCGTTCATAACCGCCACCATCACCGAAAAGATTTTGAGTTTCTGCATCCTCCAATCTCTCATCTAAACTTTCAGCTACTTGTTCCTCTTGTTCTTCTACTCCCTTAGAATCTGAGCGTGATGCAATATCTTCTAATACATCAATAAACTCTACAGGTTTTTCTTCACTCATCTTTACCGCCCACTTTCACAAAAACTTTCTTACCAGATAATTCTATTTCACTAAGACATTCCATAGCTTTATGCAGAACCTCGCTTTTTGTTGCTTCAATAAATTCACCACTTATATCTGAAGTTCTACCTAATTTTTTTTGTAGTTTACGCCAATGTATAGCTTCCAACTGTGAAGGCCGGACCGCCCAATTTTTCTCGTTTTCTTCTGACATAATGAAGCATTGTTGAAGAATCTTTGAATAATCTTTAAAAGTTTGGATTATGCGACTAAAAATAAATTATTACCTTTTATATGCGTAATAGAAGTAATTTTTTATGAAGTGCAACAAAGGAAATTTACAGAATATTTCCGCGTCTTCAATAAGTGCCGTTATAACTGTGATAACCATAATCATCTTGATTGCGGTTTTCTCAAATGTAGATAGTAATGTAAAAAGTAATTTAGCATCCTCTACTTCTGCTCTGCCCGTTGCAAATAATTTTAGCGATAATACTTTCTCGGGTTTCCAAAGTTTGGCAATACTACCTACAATAATATTCGCAGCGTTGCTTCTTGGAGCCCTGGGATTATTGTATGTTGTTTTCAAACGTTGAAGATCACAATTTTTAGGTGATAAAAGAAATGAAAATAGGAAGACGGGGTAACCTGATGGGAATAAGCCAGACTGCAATAGCTGCAGTTGTTACGGTGATTACAATAATCATCTTAATTTCGGTGTATTCCAGCATGGATACCAACGCACGTTCTGGCCTGACAGGACCAGGAGCATCTGCCGCCGGGAACTTTTCGCAAAATACTTTCTCAGGATTTCAATCCCTGAGCATTTTGCCTACGATAGTTTTCGCTGCGTTGCTTCTTGGAGCTCTGGGACTACTCTATGTTGTGTTTCAAAGCAGATAGATAGTAAACTAGAACACACACCAGGCCGTATTTATACGGCCTGGTATAAATTTTTTTAACAAAAAAATGTTATTCCAATACTCCCTAGTATTTCTAACAATGGCTATCATGTGTACTATGATGGCCTTCTTAAAACAAGTGAAAGAACACGGTGAACTATTCTTTTTGTTTGTTGGTGCTATGTCCTGGTTCATGCTTGCGTGGAGCCTGGTAGACCTTGATTTTTGGTTTGGTGGAGCCGTGAATCCAGTACACTATAACTATATCGCAACCTGGGAGGTTCACACCCTACTATATGGGATTGGTGGAGTCGGTATTATTATGATGTTGATAGGTGGGATAAGAGTTTTAGGATTGTTGCAGCAACCACCAGGGGGGGGTTATATTGAATAAAATCCGTCTTGATGGAAAGGCCGTTAAATGCCTGATGTATGCACCCACAAGAAAACAGGATAAGTTTTGGAATCACATAAAAAAAATAATGAAAAAAGAGAGGTTAGATTAAAATGAGTATTTTGGATAAAATTAAAAAAGGAGTTGGAGAATACACGGCAGGGAAAAAAGCCGATAAAGTAGCTTATGAAACAGAATTAAAGATAGCAGAAGGAAAAGCCAGGAAAAAGTGGGCGGTTAAGAAGGCAAAGGAATACGCAGCAAAACGATATGATACTAAAAAGAAGAAGTCAAAAAGATTTGGAGGCCCAAACCTTAACGCCTTGATTGGAACACCAAAAAGAAAAAAAAGAAGGAGAAAATCAAATTTAGGGTTATTTGACTACTAAAAATGAGATGGGATACGAAACTGGAAAAGGAAGTAATAAAGAGGTATGGAGGGCAACCCCTCAAAAAATACGGCTATGATGGAAAGATTAGGGGAAAACCGGTTGAGGTTAGAGCTGCAAGACGAGATAATAGATTTAGAATATAAAAGAATGTTCATAGGCATCTAGTAGCGAATGGCGGCAGTTATATATTTTGTGCTAATGGTAAGAGTAAGAAGGTTCCAGCCAAAGAAGTAAGCCAAAAGATAGGAAGGGGTAAGTGGTTTAAAGACCGCAAATACCCTCATAAGTTTTTGAATAAGAAACAAATATTTTAAAAGGAGGTGAAAAACTATGGGAACTAACGTAAAAGGACATTTGAGGAAGATACCAGGCAGTAGGAAGAAAGTAAGAGTTAAAGCACACAGGAGGAAATAAACCAAAATGGTTATGGTAGGTGGAAAACCAGGCAGAGCTGTAAGCCGTAGTAGTAGAGGGGAAAAAGCCCAGGCAAGGAGAGGCAAACCTACCCCTAAATCTTTGGGGGTAGGTAGGGATAAGAAAACTGAGGAGAAGGTAGGTAGGGATAAGAAAACTGAGGAGAAAGTACAAAAACAGATAGAATACTTAACAGAAAAGTATGGTAAGGAAAATGTTAAGTACATCAAGGAAGAAGCTGTTAGACAGAGGATTATTGAAGCAAAAGAGCGAGATATTCCACAAACAGGCCGAGAACGGGTTGAAGCAGAAAAACGCCAGTTCAGAGAGGAAGCCCACCGAGTTATTGAAATACGGGGTGGGGGTGGGGGTAAAGCCACACGCCAAGAACTAGAACAATTTAAGGGAAGTTTAGAAGCAACCCAATACCAGAAAGAGTTAAGACGAGTAGAGAAAGAAGAATTACGAGTAGAGAAAGAAGAATTAACTCAAAAATATGCGACTACTGGTTTTGAGTATGAGGGCAAAACTTATTTTGGGGAAGCTGCGGCTGAAAAAAGAATACAATTACAGGAACGGGGGAAGTGGAAACCCTACCAGGCAGAACAAGAAAGATTAAAAACAGAATATAAGGCCGCACAAAAAGAAAGAAGTGAGTTTGAAAGAGAATTACTACTAATAAAGGATGAGAAAATTAGTCCATTTACAATAAAAGCTGCTAGATACGAACAGGCTGCAGTTCCATCTACATTACCACCTAAATTTCAAGAACCACTACCACTAAAAGAAGAACCAAGAGTGGGTTTTGGCCCACCATTCTATCCAAAAAGAAGTGGTTTATTTATACTTCCACCAGCTGATAGGACTCCATTCACAAAACAAGTTGGGTTAGGTGTTCCTTATGCTATAAAACCAGCAGCAGTTCCATCTACATTACCACCTAAATTTCAAGAACCAATAAAAGAAGGAATTGGTTTAACAGAGTTTGCACCATACACTCCATACGTTACTGAGAAATTGGGAATTAGCAGGGAAGCATATGAGAAAATGCCTTTATGGAAGCGTGGCCTATTATCTGAAAAAACCTCTTTATTCCATAAGCCTATTGGTGGGAAAGAACTACAAGAAATACAGCGTGCAGGAGCTGTTACAGGTTTAGGGGTGATGGCAGGAGCAGGTTATGGAGCAGTAGGGGGGCCTGTTGGAATTGCTATTGGTGGAACTGCTGGGGGAATTGTAGGTTTTGGTGGTTACTTAGGTGGAGTTGTAGTAAGTAGACTGATTGAGGAAAAGGTATCGAAAAAACAAGCAGCCATACAAGTTGAAACAGCAATAAAAATAAATCCATTAGTCGCACCACTCCTTCTGTCAGAAAGAATTATGGGTGGTGGAAAGAAAGGAAGGATAGAGTCTGGGATTGAAGATTTTAGTTTAGAGTATGGAAAGACTGTACTAAAAGAAACAGGAAGACTAGGTAGTGAAATGATTGGTTTGGGTGCTGCGGCTAAAATATCAACTCTTGATGTTGTGCAACACCCAATACAAACGATACAAAAAGAGGGTGTGAGTTTTTATGGTGCTGAAAAGTTAAAGGCTTTAACTTGGAGGGGTAAGCCAGTAATATACAAGGCTGGGGGTAAAATAGGGATTGGAACCCCCAAGAAAGGAGCCATTAGATTTGACTTACCTAAAGATGCTCCAAGCAGTTTTGACGTTAAGACACCGTTAGAAACTCATTTATTTAAACCTTATGCAAAAGCAACAATGCCTAAATCAGAATTTCTGCGGAGTGAAACCGCCATTAAATTAGCTAAAGAAAGTGGGAGTGTAAGGACACCTAAAAGGTTTATTGAGGAGAGTATGTTCAAACAAGAGTTTAAACATATTCCTAAAGAGTTTAAGTCAATCGTAGAACAGCAGTTAAAGAGTAAGGATGTTTATGCTTATGGTTCTGGCATTGTAAAGCCACAGGCAAAAGGTGTTGATCCTTCAATAGCAGGTAAGCTGAGAACACCAGGAGATGTGGATGTCCAGGTTATAACTGGCTCGGCAGATGATTTCGCACGGGCCATGTTTAAGAAACTAAAAGCAGTTCCAGGGCAAGGAAAGTATGTTGGAATAAAAGACAAGATGATAACATACAAGGGTAGGCACATGATTGATATACACGGGCCAGAAGATGTTGCCGTAAGCTATAGTGGATGGAGTGGAAAGTATGTTGGTTTTGGAGTTAAGGGTTCTGGTAGGGCTGTTGATATTGGTGGTGTTAAAACTATGGAAATGAGCGAACACGCTCAAAGAAAACTTTTATCAACCGCACAATACAAGGGTTATGGTTCTAAGTTACGTTATGTTAATCCAGCAGCACACAGGGGTAAAGATATTCTTGATGTTCCATCTAGCACAAAAATATTACAAAGTTATTTAAAGAGTAGTAAAAGCCCTTTGACAGCACCAGTTAAACGATTAAAGGTTTTACGGATGGAAAGACTGCTTAAAACCTATCAGTCTACTAGAAGTCCAACCGATCTGATGAGGCCGAAAGGTGTTAAACTACCTTTTGATAAACCTTATCCAAAGGTTACTGATGCGTGGGCGATAAAAGGACCTGGTTTTAAGGAATTGTCTGGGCAGATAATTAAATCTCCACCACCTAGCATACCTGCAAGTCCAATGGCTTCTGTATCTTATCCAGTATCTTACCCTGTATCTAAAAGTATTCAGGCGATTTATTCCCCATCAATATCTAAACCAGTATCTAAGCCACCATCTAAGTCTATTGGTAGTCCTGAGTTTTACACTCCACCAAGTCCACCTTTAAAACCAGTATATAAAGCTCCACCATTTAAACCAGCATATAAATCCCCACCATCTAAACCATACAAACCACCTTCAAAACCAGTATATAAAGCTCCACCATTTAAACCAGCATATAAATCCCCACCATCTAAACCATACAAACCACCTTCAAAACTATATTACCCAAGTTATTCTATACCATCTAAACCAATATCCCCACCATCTAGTCCAGGGTACATTCCACCATCAACGATAATACCACCAAGTCCACCACCATCTTATCCTCCACCCTCCACACCATCTAAACCAGGGTACAGTCCTGGCGTTCCACCAGCACCACTTGATAGGCCAGGTTATTTGCCTCCTTTCTTTTTAGGTGGAGGGCGTGGTATTGGTGGTTATGCTAGAGGCAAGGGATGGAGGCAGAAAATCGTTAAACTCCCAAGTCTTTCACCCGAATTGTTTTTGTTTGGTGGAAAACCAATAAAGAAAAAAAGGAAGGGGAAAAAGAAACGTGTTAAGAAAATCAAGAAAGCGAAAAAAAGAAAAAAGAAAAAGAGGTAAATGAAAAATGTGGATAAATAGATATAGATGTGGATATTGTGGGGAGGAAATGAGTGTAAAAACCAAACCTGGTGCGTGTAGTAGTTGTGGGAAACGCAAATATATCAAAAAGATTGGTAGAAGTCAGGTAAGAAAACAATTATGGGAAGGTATGAGAGGGTTATAGAAAAAGAAATGAGTGAGAAGTGTGAAAGTTGTGGTAGGGAGATAGTAGATAGAAGATTCTACAACACGAAATGCTACAATGAATGGTTTAAAGAAAACCTAAATGAATTATAAAAATGTTTGGATGTAAAGGACAGTTGGGGCATGAGCTATTAACAGGCTTAGGAACATTATTTGTAGTGGGGATAGTCCTTATTGTTATGAACCAATCAATTACTTTCACACTCAGACCACAGGCCATAACAAATAATGTTAATGCGGAAAACCTGAATATCCTAGATGCCGCCTGGAATTTCATACCAATATTTATTGTGTTTATTTTTGTTTTTGCCGTGATAAGCACAGCTAGAAAAAGGCCGAGGGGGGTTGGTTATGAAGTATAGGTTAGGGAATAAGGGTATTGGAACTGGAAAATTGATAGCCTCAGTATTGGCTCTATTCACCATTACTATACTATTCTACACTACAGATTCACTTGTTACTTCAATGCCAGACATGATGAACAACGAGCCTGACTCTCTGGCTGAGAGTATCACGGCACAGTTGGTTTCAAACTACAATATCCTTGTTCCTGGTTTTATTCTAGTCATATTCTTGTATATGTTCACAGCATCGAAAAGGGAGGATACACCGAGTAGGTATATGCGTTAAAATGAGGTTTAGGAAAGAATTACTCTTTGGGGTAGTATTATTGGCCCTCATATCCACCTTTACAGAGGGGGAGGTTGGATATACGATAGAGGGGAACCTGATATATGTAGAGGATGAGGGAGCCTTTATATCTGCGAGCCCCCACACTCTCTCTGGAAGCGGGTATGTGGAGTTTGTAATGATACCCAAAACGTATACTGGTAACGTGAACCTGGTTTGGTTGTTTGATACTGAGCAGTCTAAACCCAGAAAAGCCGAGTATTATTCACCCCAGGTTATAGAAAGACCGAGAAGGCTCCCAATAGAATATGAAACTGTAGTATCATTAGTGGAAAGTAGTAGTCCATGTGAGGCAGGGGATGAGGACAGTATCTATAAATACGACATAGTGTATAGTGAGGCAGAGCAGGAATACGAGAAAACTATTTGTTTTGATGGATATACAAATAGTGGTGATTCCTACTCATTCTGGTATAATGGGGTGGTAGAACAACAGGTAGAATGGGTTGATGTAAGCGGAGCGTTCAACACCGCCAACATAGACTTCAACAATAAGAATAAGGCCTACTACAAAACCAATTTCCCAGTAACCGCAGGTGAAACCTACAGGCTGAGGGCCTGGATTGATGTACAACTTAATTCAATAGGTAAATACGATTTTGCAGCATACCCTTCAAGTTATGGAAGTGGTGTTTTTGAGGCATACCAAAACGGCCATTTGTATCTTCTCGATCCCTGGTGGAATTCAAGCTGGGGCAACCGTCTAAATTACACAATCTATAATGATGGGGCGGCCTTAGAAAATTGGACGGTTGAATTATCAGTCAATACAACCGCACTAATTTCAGCCAACTTAATGAAAAGTGATTGCTCGGATTTAGTAGCTGCAAATTCAACAGACCATATTATTCCAATGTGGTTTCATAACACCAGTTTAGGTTGCAATAATATTTCAGTAAATACGAGCGTGTGGCTGAATATTCCATACTTGGCTGCAGACAGTAATACAAGCGGCTCACTATACTATAACAATAGTGCCGCAGAATGGGCGATAAATGGTTATGAAGTTTTCATATTCTTTGACGATTTCGTGGGTAGTTCACTAGACACGAATAACTGGACGCTGGACGCTGGGGATAGTATGATTGTTGGGAACAGTTCGGCCCTGGCTATTGGTGGAGCTCAAAGGCAGACCATAATTTCAGTTGAACAGTTAGGTAGCTTGGATTTTGTTTCAACAAGTTTTGTAAGGTGGAGTAACACACATCCAGCAGGAGCATACATTAATCAATGGCGTGATGTTGGTAGTGCTACTGATAGGATAACCTCTAAAGACACGGCAGTTTCTAATACTGGGGGTTTTATAACACAAAAGGGTGGTGTTAAAACAGAAACAGAAGTTGTTGTTAGTGATATGACTATATTTACATTGTGGGAAAGTGTTTTTAATTCAACCCACACACTATTTTATGTAAACGGTACTCTTGAAGTAACACATACTACAAACCTTCCAACCGAAGTACCAGTTGAAAATCTGTTTGTTGGATGTGTAACACCAAATGATGATTTATGGATTGACTATATACACGTTAGGGGGTGGGCTCCGAACAATCTTATAATGTATTACACGGAAGACCATAAACAATTTGGCAGCACTTGTATCCCAAAGGCTGGGGTTGATTGGGAGATTGATGCAGGTGAGGAGTGTGTTATTACTGGCCTTGATGTTACGGTTGGTAACATCACTTTCATAAATGATTTAGCGGAATATACTTTAGTTATCAATGAGTCGAACATCACGTTTGAAAGTATTACGTTTGAAAACATTAGTGTTGTAATAATGCCAAACTCAGATACACAGTATTTT
>Ga0075125_10001440_pt1 | contig 11516 bp, 26 predicted proteins | sample AntAceMetag02UKN_FD_69810 | JGI IMG/M metagenome (GOLD analysis project Ga0075125, IMG submission 69810) | Saline lake microbial communities from Ace Lake, Antarctica - Antarctic Ace Lake Metagenome 02UKN | ecosystem: Environmental > Aquatic > Non-marine Saline and Alkaline > Saline | place... | reverse complement strand
GGTTGTCGGATAATGCGCCCAAACAAGGAGAAAAAAGTGAGTCTTAGAAACCTTGTAAAGGACATGACGAAGCGGGAACTGTATGTCCTCGTGCTGGTATCGGGGATGTTGCCGGATGCTGATGCCGCATGGCTGGAGATATATGGAGATGATGTTATAAAGTCAGCGGAACTGATGGCTGACAAGATGCTGTCACGAGTTCCTGAGTTCAAGCCTATGCCATTCGTGGAAACTGTGACGGAAGAAGTAACTGTGGAAGACTTGGATGCAGATGGGAGGCGGTGTTAATGGACAGTAAATGGAAACTATTCGTCATGCCGGGGTGTGTAACTTGTGGCAGTGTGAAGAAGTGGCTCGACAACCACGATCCTGTTCCTGGATTGGAGATCATTGTTGTCCCCAAGGAGGATGCAGGAACCGATGTGATGGCTGAGACAGACTTCTACGATGTGTTCGATTACCCTGCTCTGCGCCCTGCTGATGGGGCTGGTGGCTGGGATGATGTTTCGTCTATACTAAGCACTCTGCGGGATATTGCCGCAGGCAAGATGTAAGGAGTAACATAATGGCTGGCAGCAAGCGGCCCAAGCGGGCTAATAGGCGAACGGAGTCCCCCTCTACCGCCCGCCTTAAGGGAAATCAAATCGACGACACCTCCCCACAGTCGTCGCCTGCCAATGATTTCCCCGCTCTGCCAGCCACCCTTCCTAAGACTTACTCACCTGAGATCGTTGACGCCATCTGCGATTCTGTTGCGGTGGGGATAAGTATCAGCCACACCCTGCGTATTACTGGGAAGCGGAGGGCATACGAAGGGTGGCGCAAGAATGATGAGCTTCGCAAGTATCTTGACATCCGCATTGCCGAAGCAGAAAGTCGATTCATAAAGAGGAACATTAGCAGAATCGACAAGGCGGCAGATAAGTACTGGCAGGCTGCTGCCTGGCTTCTTGAACGCCGCTACCCATCTCAGTTCAGTGCAGGTGTTGCGCGTGGCAAGGGGCAGAGTGGGGGAACTGGTGGGCCTGTGACCGTAGTGGTCGTCAACTCTGCTGTCCCTCGCCCCTACGATGTGCTTCGTAGTAGAGGGAAGAGGTTGGGTGAGCCTGGCACACCACCGGACGAGATTGAGGCGATGAACGCAGAAGTATTGAAGGTAGTCTCTAGTGTTCCGAGACGCAAGAAGGCAGAAGAGGATGAAGGGGTGATAGACGACGATGCCTGAAGACAAGGAACAACAGGGCAAGAAAGCAATCGACTTCGCCAAGATTTACACCCCCCATGAAATGCAGGCTATTGCTCACATGGCGTCTGAGCGTTATGTACTATTCGGGGGCGCGATGAGAGGTGGGAAAAGTTTTTGGCTGTGCGCTGAGTGCATTCAACTGTCCCTCGACTTCCCAAACAACAGAGGCTACATCGGTCGTTGGGAGAATGTAGTCTTCCACAAATCAACTGGCCTCACCCTTGATGAGATTATGCCCCACGAAGCAGTATTGGACCACAATCGTCAGTATCAGTACTACGAGTTCCATAATGGAAGCCGCCTGTACTATGGTGGGTTGAAGCCATCGCAAAGCGACAAGCCACTAGAGAAGTTGAAGTCGTACGAGCTTGGATTCTTTGCCATTGACGAAGCATCTGAGATTTCACGCGATATCTTCTTGCTGCTGACAACCAGACTTTGCCGTCCTTCCATCCCCTATAAGGCCCAGCGTGGCCTACTCGCCAGCAACCCGGAACCTGGCTGGGTAAAAGACGACTTCGTCGATAATCCCATCCCGAACTCTCGCTTCATCCCTTCTCTGCCCAGCGACAACCCGTACAACAGTGAGGGATATACAGAAGGACTGCGGGAAACTCTTGCTGGCACCATTGGATGGGTAGAGAGGTACATCGAAGGGGATTGGAATGCACCGATGGAGATGGCTGGTGCTCGTCAGCTATTTACATGGAACATGATACGTGGTGCAGTTGAGCGCGATACAACCATCAAAGACCCCTGCGAGATGGGCATTGACGTGGCTAGGGGCGGCAGCGACAAGACGATTATCTATCTCAGGCGCGGCGCGAAGGTCATGTTGCTGACAGATGCCCACATTGCGAATACGATGGCTGTTGCTGAGGAAGCAGCGTCTATGATCCGACAGTACAATCCAGCCACAGTGAGGGTAGATGCTACTGGTATCGGCGCAGGTGTAGCTGACAGGCTGTCGCAGCTATTCGATGGGACAAAGACTGACATCATACACTTTGTTGCAGGTAGCCGGGCAGTAGATAGTGAGCGATTCTTCAACGCACGGAGCGAAGCCATCTGGATGTTGAGAGACAGGTGCGAGCAGAGCGACATCGACATACCCGATGACAGTGAGTTGAAGGGGCAGATGTCCTCAATCAGGTTCAAGATACGTAGCGACAAGAGGATTATGATCGAGACGAAGGACGAAATGGCAAGGCGGGGCATGAAGAGCCCGGATAAGCTGGATGCATTGGCGCTGACGTTTGGTGGTGGGTCGTTGCCTGAGATGGACATCTACGTAGGGTAGAAGGAGAAAGTAAGATGTTAAAATGTGAGGCAGTTCCGTTCTCTGACATTGCACCTGATGTGTTCGATGTTGAGCCTGACGCCATACCAGTTATGGGTGGACACCTAGTCTATAAAGACAAGGGGTTTGGGGACAGGAAAGTCACGATAGATGGAATTGACACGAGGCGTTGCTACCGTTTCGTTCTCGATGATACTGTTGGGCATGCAGCGAAGGTAAGAATATGGACTCGTCCGGAGTGGTTTGATTCCAATAAGCCCCTGCTTTCCGAGTTGCGACCTGGCGTATTTGACATCATCCCAGAAACATTGCACGTAGAATGTGGAAGTATGCTGTTCGAGCGCAACAAGGAAGGTGAGAAGTATCCAATGAGCGGCTTGGACATAGGGCGTTGTTGTCGCCTCGTCATCACTGCCGAGGCAGACAACATTACGAGGATCAGCGTTCATATGTACCCTGATTACTCTCAGCAGGAGAAGTGAGATGGCCGACAATCTGTTTGGTGGTAACAATCGTCGCTGCGTTCTTTTGCTGGACCTCGACATCCTTGGCAAGTTGCTTTATGTACCTGCGGGTGGCCGAGTTACCGGCGTTGAGTATGACCATGTCAGGAAACTGCTCAAGATCGGGGTCGAGGGTGGGGTGTCTGGCTCTGTAGTGGCACCTGGGGGCTCGCCAGACGAGATTATCGCGTTGGTTGATACCCACCATGAGGTTCACATCGTTCGGTGGCCTGACGACGCTTCTAGCAGCCCTGCTGGCAGGACCGTTCCTGTCCCTGATGGCAAACCAGTCCTTAACTTTGGCCAGAACATCATGCCGCCGCCTGTGGCTTCTGCAAAGGATGAGCCTAAGATTGTCGAGATGGGCAAGGTTGCAGAGCCGAAGCCCGCAACGTCCCCTTGCGAAGCGCCAGAAGGTGACGATGAAACCACTTGAAGATCAGCTTGCGCTTCTTGAGACCACGCCTTGGAAGGTGCTGTTGATCCTCGATGCTTGCCGTGCTGACGCATTCATTGATGCAGCGGGCGACGGAAGGGAAGTCCGATCTCCGGCAAACTGTACCGACAAATGGGTAAAGGCGGTAACTCCTACTCTTAAAAAGTGTGGCATCAAACGTTACTACACGGCAAACCCGCTCGTTGGAAAGCATATCAACAGCCAACTAGGCGAGGGCACAGCCATTCCCCTGTGGTTCTCATTGTGGTCACGCCTTACGGATATGAACATCCCCGGCGTTAATCCGTGGGCTGTGAATGGCTGGGTTCTCAATGACGTTATCCACGAGAACGTTGAGTGGCCCATCGTAGTGCATTACCTTCAGCCTCATTTCCCCGCTGTTGGCAGCCCCCCATTCGCCATTGGGCAGTGGGGTGGGAAGTGGACTGACCTGCATATGGCAACAAGGAGATTGCCACGCCCCGAAAGGCTGCACAAAAAGGGGCTACTCGACATTGACTACATGCGTGAGTCATACAATGGAAATGTGCGGCTTGCTGTAAGGGCAGCAAACCACCTCGTAAAGATGCTGAACGTGGACACGATTATTACATCTGACCACGGCGAACTTCTTGGTGAGGTCAACGAGGATGGAAAGACGTTGTTCGGGCACGCAATGGGTGAGAAGAGCCCAATACTTCGCAGCGTTCCCTGGCTGCATTGTTCCTCGAAGGAGCCCAGAAGCATAGATGATGGCAATGAGCTACGTGAGAAGCTGACCGTACTTGGCTACTACTAGGAGGAAGTAGGAAATGGCATCTGCGCGTTCATTCTTACCCGGATCGTCAACAAAGAAGTGTAAGGAATGTCGATTGATGTTGTCCTTGACATCGTTTCATAGGGACAAGCATAGGAAAGATGGCCACTACTCTGTTTGTATATCCTGTGCAAACATGAAGAGGAATGCAAGGAACAGAAAGCGTAAGGCGATGATGCGTCAAGCGATGGAGCAATTTGACTAATGAGACACTTGCCCCCTCACATGCATATCTGGATTGCCTTCCTGCACCTACAGAGGGCATACAGAACATTAAGGCCGTCGCTATCTGTGCATGAACGTCGGGCTTGTCTCCATATACTTCGTCTCATCATGTCCATGTTCTGGTCGAGAGTAGGTGACTGGTTTCGTGCAAAGTGGGTTGATAAGAATGGCAGGCGCGTACAGAGGTTTGATTTGAATGAGCGGGAGCGCAAGATGGTGGACGACATGACATGAGGGTGGACACTACTTCACAAGGAACCGAAGTGCGTAATTGGGAGACTGCTTACATAACACACTTATTTGTGTCTCATAAGAATTGTCCTACTTGTAAAGCTAAGGTGGACAATGATTGGGGTAAGGTGTTGACGTTTAGTTTCAATAGGAAGGAATGGGAAAGACGTAGGAGAAACAGGTACTACAACAGAAAATTCGGGTCTGTTACGTATCCTGAACCTTCAACTTGTTCCTCCTAGTTGATTGATAGGGGGGTAGTCTAATGCTGCCCAGGGTGACAGTGAATGCAAGTACGGAAATGGTGGAGTTCTCGCTTTTCAACAAGGGGAACAGGTTAGCCAGTTCTCATGCTGCGGTTGAGGCAGTGGTAAAGGTGGATGCCATTCGGCCGAACAACGGCATACCTATGATCGAGATCAGGTTCAAAGAACCGGAAGCTGCATTGAGGTTAGCTCGTGCCGCTCTGGATGTGTGGCAGAAGTGGAATCGTGGTTGATTCAAACTTCTCCTCCTTGTACAATGGACCTTAATGTTCGTTTTCCTCAATATAAGGAGTGTGTCATGCCTGCTAGAGATGGCACAGGCCCGAAGGGTGAAGGTCCGCTTACTGGGCGTGGTCTGGGTAGCTGTGCTGGTAAACGACTGCCTCGCGTTACATGGGGCAGACGTCGTGGTGGTGGTCTTATTCGTGGCTTAGGTCGCGGACGGGGGCCTTGGATCGGTAAGAATAGACGAGGAAGGAGTGGCTAATGAGCTAACATGCTAGTGGGCTGATTGATTTAAGCCTACCGCAAGAGGTAGACACGCAGCAGCAAACGAGCGATGGCGTTTATTAGGGACGCCTTCGCTTTTTGTGGCAAACGGCAAACGGCAAACGAGTAACGGCAAACGGCAAACGGCAAACGGGAGGGCAAACGAGCGCCAGAAAGTGTGGACTTCTCGGGCTCTCCTATCCTGTGCCATCTTTCCCATCCTTACTTCTGTCACATTTTGAGACACCTGTTGTAAAATGTTACATGTCTCAAAATGAGACACAGCATAGTACAGTGTGCCCTGTATCATTCTGCGACACTCAGCAATAAAAAAGCCCCCTGACTCGATACCTGGAGCCAGAGGGCTTTATTGCTATTTGGGTACTACCTTTTCTGCTTTGGCGATTGCTTTTGATGCAATGTCAGCAGCCCAATCATCAAAGCATTGGTCGTCGGAAATCATACCCGGAGGATAGTAGCCATAATCTGCATGGTAATCTCGTGCAAGGTAGATTGCCTCGCACGCTTTCAGCAGGTCGTCATGTGCATTGAATGCGCGGACGATCCTCTCTGCATTAGCGGCCATCTCCCCGGCGTATTCCTGCCACCACTCTTCAAATACAGCGATGTCGATTTCTTCGCCGTATTCGGTTTTAATGTAGAGTGTTGCGGGCGTCTTAGTTATTGAATCAACACTGAAACACATTCGCCCCGGAGTGTGCTTCGCTTCATTACTCATTGTCCTGCTCCTCGCCAGAGTTTGCATCTCGGGTAACGGACTCCGGGGCGTCCCATTCGTCGTAGTCGGATGGGTCAATACGCCTTGCCGGAAACAGAATGCGCCCACACGCCGGGCACCAATACACGCTGGCACCCTCGTCGTTGTCTTCCATCAGCACGTCCATTTCGTGCCCACACTTGCAGACTGCGTAGTACAGCCCATGCATTGGACCGCTTATTATGCCCGTTTTCTTTTGAGCGTCTGCGTTCATCGGCTTATTGGTTGCCTTTGTCTACTCCTGCCCATACGATGTGTACTCGTCATGCTGCCCAAACCTGAGCCACAGACTGTATGTTGGGTTCTTGTTCACGCTACTTCTCCCGAATCAAAAGAATCAACATGCCCGATGCCACGCAAAGTACCGGATTCGTCTACTGCGTAAGCAACACTCTCTCCAAGATAACAGCCAGTCGGGAACAGTGTATCCAACGCGCATCGCGTGCTGGAACTGCTGCACGAGATAGCCTCAATCTTGCCATCGGAATCCCTTACCTTCAACTCCGATATTCCTGCCTTACGCGATACGTAGTGATACCCGACAATCTCACCGTTCTTCACGATACTACCTCCCCTCTTTCGCGTTCATACTTCGTGATTGCTGTCCGCAGTTCTGGCTCGAAATTGTCTCCGCGCCAAGAGTTCTTCATGAACTCGATTGTTCCTTCATTCAGTTGGTCAACGTCCAACACAGCGCAAAAACACTGATCATCAAAGACTATACCTATCATGCGTGTTCTGTGTTTCTTGAGATGCCCTCCCGATTCAAACAGGACAACGTGGAATGGCTCACCCATACTGCCATTACGGTGGAATGCCACCTTGATTACCTTACGTACTAGCTTGTCAGACATCTTCCTGCCTCCCCTTCATTGGGCCATCGTAGAGAACAGTTCTTGTGCCTTTGCTGGGCCAATCAACGCTTGTTACCCTTACACAATCTTCCTCATCCTGGTTAATGTATGCTCTACAGCATATTGCACCTGACCATGACGCACAATAGGTCGTCATTCCACTACGCGCACTCCCGCACCGCGTAGCTTCCCCACGATTACCTCGTACCACTCCATAGAATCTGGACATCATACTACCTCCATTCAAAGAAGTGCTTTCTTTCCATAGTCATGCCCTACGTAAGCCGCAAAGTCACCACACGCAACTGTAAGGTAGCCCCGAAAAAACTCAGGGTGGTCTTCCGGCTTTGGGTACGTCCATGTGTTCCAGTTTCCAATCGACTGCTCATAAGCAGCAACGACCGCTTGGCTTGCGGTATCAGTGGTGAAGAATTGCTCCTTGTCACTTGCCAAATCGACAACTCGATAGCTCTTTCCCATCGTACTACCTCCCAACTAAGGTAAATGAGCAACACTAAACACACGAGCCAAGCCCCACTATTGCAGGGCTTGACGCTGGGTTTAGTCCTCCTTGAATGGGCTGCCAAATCCCCCCTTAAGTTCCTCAAAGGGTTTCCAATCTCTCATGCGGAAAAGCTCGTTTGCGTCAGCAAGAGCTTGTTTTACTTGCCCGCACAAAAGATCAAGGTCCATCCACTCGTTTTCCGTGGTGGGCTTGTCTGAAACAGCCGCAACTGCTTCTTTCGATGCGGTTGCTGCTTTTTGGATATGGTTGATTGCATCGCCTAACTTGGCACGCGCATACGGAAGATCGAAGTTCGTTCTCATGATTACTCCTCCTCATTGAATGGGTTAATCTCGCCCGTGCCATTACAGCGCGGACAGTCAATATCTCCTACGCCATTGCATTTAGGGCATTCCTCATCCTTGTCCTCGTAATCCTTGCACTTGCTACATGCGATTACCCCATGCCTTTCACAATCGGGACAGGTGGTGTCAGCATCATTCTTATTCTCTTCGATTACCCCGTAAACGTCTGCCTCCATTGCGAGAAACGCGGCAACAGTCTGCATACCCTGCCAGCTACCATCCGACATAGCGGCAACTTCGCCGCCATCGGGCTCGTTTTTCGTAGCAGCGAGAACAGTAAGCTGGCTTGCTGTGTAGATAATCCAGGATGAACTATCTACTCTTTCAGTTACCTGCTCCTGAATGGCGTTGTCGTCGCCGTAGTGCTCTGCAAGGATTTCCTCGGCGATTGCTTCTACTGAGTTCCAGTAATCATTGCGGTCTTCCATCTTTCCGCCTCCCAACAAGTGTTTGCTTAGTTCTCAGGACACCCAATAGATTCCCAGTACTCAAGGATATCATCATCCTTGCTACCACAAACCCATTCAACAAGGTCGAATGCTTCCTGATCCTCCCATGAATACACCGATTCTCCGTTGCACATAATGCTGATGCTTACGTTGTCCCTTTCTGACCATCTTTCAACAGTGTGCATCATGCCCACCATTCCATCTGGCCCTTCGCAGTTAATGTAGATATGCGGCTGGCTTCCAATGGGGCAGCCAGTTTCGTGACAAAGCCTACCGTTAATCCGCAGCATTTCACATTGCTGGCAACTCATTCTTCTTCCTCCGCTTTGAATGGGATAGGCCCATGAATGGATGACCCAAGGTTTTGTTCTGCTCCCAAAAACTTTCGTTTGATTGGGCAAACGTATGCCATTTCGCATTTACGAACTTTGCTTCTAAGCCAGTGGCATTCGTCTTTCCTTCTGTATTCGCAAGTAGACGCACATTGGCGCCATCTCTTTACGATGCTTTCACTAATACTATTCATCATTACGCCTCCAACAAAGGGCAAACGAGTGAGGGCAAACGAATCAGTGTGCGACTCCCCGCAGCTTCATTGCTTATACTGGGGGCCAATCCTGAATATACGCACCTGCCTTCCGAATAAACGAAAGGCAGGAACTATACTCAGGCAATTCCTAACTGCCTCTTGAGATAACGACGAATCGAGCGACGGAAAGTCCGACTGCCCCAGTTTTTATCTATTCCTCCTCCTCCAATCTTGCGGAATGTTTGTGCTTCTCCACTTTCATTTTTCTCGCCCATCAAAGCATGAGCATCCCAATGCCACGCTTTTCCTGCACCTTGATACGTAAGGGCATTGAATAGCAGGGAAGGAACGTAATACTGCTCTTTCATATGGGAAAGCAGGTGGTCGGAGTCCCCTAAAACTTTTATGTGGCAATACCAGCAATCCCCTCCATCGGGAAGGCCAATCTTGCCAGCGTAAAGAGCCTTGACGTATCCATTCGCATACTTCACGATATCCTTTCTGAGTCTTTCCTCCTTTGCAACTTCCCCGCTCGACGCTGTATTGGAGACAGCCCCGTCGAGATTAATCGTGATGCCTTCTGCAAAGTCGTACTTCACTCCGCTACCCCAGGAGCCACTATGCAGAATCCACTTGCCCCTTTCAGAATAGACGCGCCATCCACTGGGCAAGTACTCGTTGATTCTCGCCTTCGTAGTGACAGTTCTCCAGCCACCAGTATTGAGGATGATCCGGCCATCAGCGCAGAATGTAAGAACGTCCGTATTGTGCAGCTTGACGGCTACGTCATTGTCCCTCGGAACAAGGAAAGTATTGTTTGCGATATGGCGAGAATCCTTGCGCGTATCGGCTAAAAGACAACATGCATCCCCGTAACAATGGACTGTCTCGTTCATCGTCCTGCCTCCAAACAAAGTAGACAACTAAAAGCAAACGAGTTACAGTTAATCAAAGGGCAAACGAGTGGCTTAGGGCAAACGAGTGAGAGCAAACGTGCCCATAAACGCCCGCAAACGCCCCTTCACGCGTATTATCTATTGCCATGTGTGGCATTGGTCATTGTCGGCGATTATCGCCGTACAGACCATTACAGCACGTCTACAAGAATGCGAATCCAAACGTCGAATCCACGAATCTATCCTCCATTCTCGGTGGAGGATAGATGCTAGATTCAACCATCTACCGGATTTCTACACTGCTCGCAGATAATATTGTGATTGATCCAAGATATCCAATCGATTAACTTACTTCGCTTGAGTTGGGCTTCTTTCGCCAAGTTTCCGAGGGAGCCTACTTCCTCCATAAGCCCCCTATTTCCACCTCGGATTAGGGCAGTAATGGCACCCTGAGCATTTTCCAATGCGTACTGGGCTCTTTGCAGTTCTTCTATAACCTCTTTGCACAAAGCTGCCGACTTCCTATCCAACATTACTGGCCTCCCAATCTAGTTTGGACCGTAATCCTCACTGGAATAACCCCAACTTTCAGGCTCATCCCCGTTTGCTAGAAACAAAAGGCAATCCTCGCAAATATCCAAGTGCCCTATTTCCGCACCGACAACTGATCCATTTTCATCAGGCACAAGATAATGTGCGGGGCGCCTCATTCCACCGAAAGTGCTCCCGCAGCATTCGCAACGACGCCACGAAAACCAATGCTCATTAGCTTCTTCATACCTTTTATCGTCCGTGTCTTTTACATCTTCCAATCCGCATTCACTACAGCCCGGACAAGCCCCCGGCGAAACGTAAGAAAGTCCGTCGAGTCCTTTGTCTATTGCATCAGTGAATCGAGACATTGCGCCATCCTCCAAAACAAAGGGCAAATAACAAAGCGAATAAGGACAAACGAAAGAGCAAACGAGCAAGAGCAAACGAATATCTAAGGGCAAACGCGCCATTTATTGCGCGAGAATCCCAGAATCCACCCTCGTCTCATTCTGCTACACATTCTCATTCTGCGACACCTGTCTCATTTTGATACAAGTGTCTCATTTTGCGACATGTCTCATTTTGATACAATGGCACATGATCTTATGCCACTGTATTATTATGAGACAGCCCTCCGATTCGCTACATTCCGATTGCGAATCCATGAATCTATCCTCCGATTAACCTGGAATCAGAGGATAGACGCGGGATTCACTTGGAGTTGTCCTTCTTTACGTTTGCTATGGCTTTCATTCCGGTATTCCATGCAGAAAGATTGCCCTCGTAAACAGCGATTTCCCCTCCAAAACAATGCGCAAATTGAGCCTGCGCATACAAAGCGGAAATGAGATATTCGCACGCTTTCACCAACTCGTCTCGTTGCTTTCTTATTTCGCTGACGCTTTCCATCGTCATATCCTCCACAAACGAAAGGGAACGATTAGGTTTCAGTCAACTACCAGTATCCGACAAAGGAACAAATCGCATGGATCGCTTTCTCCTGATTCAACCCACGAATCAGTTTTCAATGCTTCTGCGTCCATTGCGTCCCGGAAGCATTCGTCAAGGTAGGCTTCCCGGCTTCCTAATCCTT
>Ga0075125_10001436_pt1 | contig 11523 bp, 10 predicted proteins | sample AntAceMetag02UKN_FD_69810 | JGI IMG/M metagenome (GOLD analysis project Ga0075125, IMG submission 69810) | Saline lake microbial communities from Ace Lake, Antarctica - Antarctic Ace Lake Metagenome 02UKN | ecosystem: Environmental > Aquatic > Non-marine Saline and Alkaline > Saline | place... | reverse complement strand
TAGATTGGCGTTATATTCTTCTGTCTCAGCCCTCTGCTGACCTTCTTGAATCTGTCCTAGAGCTGTTATCCCGCCAGACGCAAATAGTAGGGCTGCCCCCGTCGCTGCAGTCAAAGCCATAAAATTCTCCTATTCATCATTTACCTCACTTAAAAGCATTACATAAAGCACTGTAATTGGAAGTGGCTGATTTTGCGTTAAATACCATTCTCCTAATCTATCCCATCCCCCTGAATAATCAATTTCTTTCACGCCGGTGAAAAGTGGCGGCGCCTGACTTAAAGGTACAGATGAATCCCTAAAGACTATTGGGTCTTGTTCATCTTCTGTCCCGAATTGCGCGCCTAAAGTCTTATGAAACCTTATAATTACTTTATAAATCCTTCTTACCTTCCCCGCGCCTGACCCTGTTGCTGACCCGTCTGTTAAAGGTAATCCCTGAATTATGGGGATATAAGGTAATCCCGCATGAGCAACCGCAGCTTTAGAAGCAAGAGTTATTTCTCCAGAAGAATTGACTGTATTGTTCGGCCTTGCCCCGCCATCAGCGCAAACGGCTACTGTCTCACCCTCTAAATGATCCAATCCTGAAAGAGTCGTTACCATCTTCCTGACTTCTCCCCCGGATATATAAGCGTCATAATCCGTCCCGTCAACATCTGCCCCTGCCAATGTCGTTAATTCAAAAGTGGTCGCTGCTTTATTCGCTACAAGATAAAACTCGTCATTAAGGTCTGTCATTCCTAAAACGTCGTTAATCTTGACTTGATCGCCGTCTGAAAACCCGTGACCTGCCGCTGTGACAACAACAGGACTCGCCGCAGTCGCTGCCGTTATCGTTTTTGGACTGTCAAGCGTAAGTCCTGAATCAACAAAAAAAGCGTCGTGCTGGTCTGTGAAATCCCACGGCATAAAATATTCTACAAATCTGACAGAAGATCCGTTGATATACCTCTTAACGATTGTCCATACTTCGTCATCGCCTTCGTCAATAGGTACAACGGCAACGCTTTCGTATAATCCCGGCCCTCTTGAATCTGATCCTGAAATCTGTCTGGCCCATCCTATAACCTGCTGATCTATTTGTCGGGTCAATGTCGCTAACACACCATCTGACCGCACACACCATAAAATGTTATTCGGTGACTGCTGATAGGCCATATCGATTATTCCGTCACCTGTTATATGTTCAGCCAATAACGTCATGTCAAGGGCTTGCTGGCTATCTGTGTCAAAGCTAAATCCTAACTCCCTAATAGTTTTTAAATTCCTCTGCACGAAATAAACAAAAGAATCAATGCGTTTAGGAAGTGTCCCGGAAGTCCCGTATGTCGTATCTCTTTTAACAACTATTGATGTCGGAGTGATAGGTACATCTTCACTACCTGAACTGAAAGAAAACGTACTCCCTGATGTCCCGACCTGTAATCCTTTAGCCCCGGATGATAACCACCTGATATAATTGACCTGTTCCGTCGCTATTTTATAAATGAAAGCGTCAGCGGCGTTTGCCCCGGCTTTAAAATTCTCAAAACTCTGGCTAACACTAGCCCATACCGTTTGAGGGTTGCTTGTAGAAGCTGCGAATACAAGCCTTTGTTCGTGGAAGGTCACACAAGACGGGAATCCTTTATAATCACTCCATGCCCCCTCAGCCCAGGCAGTTACCGCGCCAGGCCCGGTGTTAAGGTCTCCGGCTGTTCCGTCCGGCTCGGCCTGGACGGTTCCCGTGGCTTGAATAGCAGATACGACTGTTGCAATTTTGACCACACCATCTGTTACCTCAAATAAACTGCCTACAAGTTTCTGGCTTGCTGCCGCGACTCCAGTAACGAAATGGAATATATCTCCAGCAGATGAGTCTAGGGTAGTCGCTCCCGTGTCTGATGTGGGTGTAATTGTAATAGCCGTAATGTTGTCATCTATGAACGGCCCTCTTACAATATCGACTTCTGTCAACGTCCACGATGTCGCACTCAATCTTTGAAGTTTCATAACCTCATGGCTTGGATGAACGACATAAGCCGTATCTGCCGATTGAGCGTATTGAATATCGAATATCTGCGCTTCGGTATAAGGGGTAGGAATCTCTAACGCCCCTGATCGTGTCGCAAGACCGCCGGATGTATAAGCCGCGAATAATGAACTATCTATCCCTGTCAACTCGTAAGTGGTAGATGTCCTATTGGCTACGACATAAGTATTACCATTTAACTCTACCATCCCGCCTACGGCCATTGTAGAGATCACAACAGAATCGCCATCTTGGAAAGGATGATCTGTAGACGTTATGACGCAAGGATCAGCCGCCGTTGCCCCGGTGATAGCATGGGTCGTACTTTGAACCTGGCCATTATCAGTATAAAAACGGATATAATATTCGCCTATTTCGAGGATATAGGCTTGTGAAGTGCTGAATTGAAAATCTATTAATCGTGTGGATTTATCTGAATCTTTAACCTCTGCGACATACTTCGATCCGGGGCGCCTTATCGCTGACCCGGCATTGTGGATCAGGAAATTCTCAAGTTTCTTTGCGCCGTTACTGTACTTGGCTATGTCCACTCTTCCGAGCAGACGAGGAGCCAGTTCTCCGGCGGTGAAATTCGTTTTGGCACTTGTTACCTTTGCGCCAAACGCAGACGGGGTATTACAGAAAACCAATGCCCCGACTAATAAAATAGTGAATATTCTTCTAAATCTATTCATTAATCTATTCCCCTAAAGGCCACCAAACATTATCCCCGGTATTCCCTGAAATAGCTGTTGCGCCTTGTATTCGTGAAAGTAACCATTCGTCCTGAGCCGCGCTTATTGGTGTCCCCTGTTGTGAATCGGTAGCAATAGCCTGTGGAAGTTTCTTGCTGTAATAAATTTCAAATAAAGCTGTGCCTAAAGTCTTGCTGCTTGTTACGGCATAGGCCATTTCAGCAGCTAACCGGGCAACTAAAGCCTCGATGAATTTCGGAAAAAACTTCATAGGGTCTGTCATCCGCTGAGTGTACTTAATCTTTAAGCCGGATGTATCAGATAAAATCTTGTCCTCTTCGATCTTAACCGTCGCTGATCCGATATTGACATAATTGATCTTTAAACAGTCAGCAGGTTTTTGATACATGATCGTCATATTGTCATCTGTCCATACTGGAGTGCTGGCTAAAGTCGCCAAAGCAACTCTTTCCTGCGCGAAGTTCCAGGGGTGATCCGTTAAAACATAGTCCCTAACTGATTCGTATAACGCATTACAAATCCTCGCGTTCTTAGAGTTTTCAGTTAAGGCCGAAATGGTTTTCCCTCCTAAAGCTATCAAGGCTTGATTGCAAATACTGACTTCGGAAATTGCTGTCATAATAAAATAGGGGCAAACCTTTTAAAGCCTGCCCCTACCTCCTTTATTTAAACGGTTAATAAGGGCGATACTTCTATCCTACCGTACCACCATTATCCGATTGTCCCGCCATTATTAGCGACTACAACCCAACTCGTACCGTCAAACACCAGAATACAACCATCGCCAACATCTTCGAGAAGAATATACGTTCCAGCCGAAAAAGTAGCTGGAATAATCTTCAACCCTGATGTTTCAGTATCAGCTTTAAGAGTGAAAATCTTAATGTCACCCTTAACTGAATCGGCTAAGGTTATCTCATCGGCATTTGCGCCGGTATCATCAGTTGTTACGGCTGTAATAACCGTGGTTAATGTTGCAGCTCCCGTACCTGTTGGATCACCCGCAGATGTCGTAATGTCCTCGACACTAAGCGTAACCCCACCGTCGGTAAGCAATAACGCTGTTGTACCTACTTGATTTATTGCTAATGCTGCCTGATCGTGTGCTGTGCTTGTAGTAGTAATCAAGACAGCCGGATTTGAAGCGCTGGCATCTGCATCTGTTTGAACCTCAAGAAGAATCCCGTTATTGGTAGTACAAACGTGGTCATCCTCGATGTACACAAGCGAGCCGGTTGCGTCGTCTACATTCCTGTAAACATGAAGTCCGCCACCTACGCCCTCAGCCCCAATACCGACTACATAATCGTCGAAAACTGGATCTGTACCAGATGCGTCTATCGGCGCCCGGATAATCAAAGCTGCCGTATCCACACTCTCGCTGTCTATTTCTACCGCAGGATTTAACGATGTACCTGTTGTAGTTGCCACATCAACAAACAATGCAGTCTTAGCAAAAGCGGCGTTGCTTGCCACAACTGTCATTATGTCCGCCGTGTTGGTGACGTCTCCGTCGTTCAACACTTCGAGCGTTATCGCAGTTGTATCCGCATTGTCGTCAAATACTTTCAGGAGTGATTCAACCGCAGTAGCTTGATTCCTGTAAATATTTGCACCACCGCCAACACCTTCAGCGACAACCGCTAAAACGAAATGGTCGAATATGTCGCTTGTTCCGCCAGCAGTACAGGGTGACATAATATACAATCCAGCAGTATTTACATCATCAGTATCTATAACTACCGCAGCTTCGGTTGTTGCGCCAGCCGTACCGTTATGATCAACAAGTAACGAAGATTTAACTACACCTGCGGCTGAACTAAGAATCTTTACCGTAGCCTCAGTTGCAGAAGCGCCAGCAGCATTTAAGAAACTTGCTACTCCTACATCACCTGTTGCGCTTGTATTGGATACAACCAAGATTGGACCATCAGTTGTAGCCGCTGCGGCTAGATTACGAGTTAATGTCAAATCGTTAGTTGCACTTTCTATTAAGAACAGATCAGCTTGATCGTTGCTATCAATATGAAAGTCAATATCAATAGTCCCGCTGTTAAACTCGATCTGACCTGTATCTCCACCGCCAGTATCACCTTTCATTGTAAGGAAGTCTATACTGCCATCGTTTACTTTAATACCGACTGACAGTTTACCAGCTTCCTCACCGGCTGATACTTCGTTAGCTTCACCGAGGATAGTGATAAAATCACTTGCTCCGTCGGCATCATCACTACCTCTGAAATAAATAATACCAAGATCGTCGCCATCAGCTTCCGTTACCCGGTCATTCTCTAACCGAACAATCGGACAAGTAGCGTCGTCTTTTGTATTCTCCATCCAAAGAAGCGGTTGTGAAGCGTCCGTGCTTTCAGCCATTGTAATTCCAATGTCTGTATAAAGCCACGTTGCCGCTGCGGTTGTTGTGGAAATTTCAATCGTGTTCGCTGTGTTGTCAAGGTCAAGTACGAAATTCTCGTCCGTACCATTTCCAATGCCAGCAACCGTGACTGATCCATCGGTATCTGCTGTAAAGATAACACCAGCATCGCCAAGAGTTAAGCCAAGACCGCTGACTTTTAGGTCTAACGCTCCATCCAAGTTGAACATCGTCGCCCCTGTTGAAGTAGATACTGTAATCTCATCAGCAACGTCGTCGAGGTTGATTGTTAAATCTTCATCAGCCCCAGCACTAGTACCCAAGAAAGTGATAGCCCCGTCGTCGTCACTCGAAATCTTGACGCCAGTTGCCGCACCTAACTGAATATCCTTGCCAGTAACGGTAATATCGCCCGTAACAGTAACATCACCGACTAAGGCTGACGTACCTTCAACTCTTAGGTTATCGTCGCCAGCTTCCGTACCAGACCCTACCGTAAGGCCACCCATTACAAGCACATCAGCGCCTGTGGGCGTAATTGTAAGGTCTACTGGAACGGTTATATCCCCACCAGTAATATCGAGGTCGCCCGCGATATCCATGTTCCCGGTTGTATCGGCTATGGTAAGTTTTGTTACAAACGTACCTGATACAGTCGTATCGTTAGAGATTATGAAATCCTCTGCTACCCCACCTGCTGTGAGTTTCCATTGATCTCCGGCATCGCCGATGGCGTCACCAGCTAAAATCAACTCGGCTGTTCCATTCCCGGCATTGTTTGACTTAACGATAAAGATCATATTCTCATCGTTAGTGGATACCAAAACTGTACCATCAGTAGCATTGCTGATAAACTCATCGTCACCCAAGGTTATGACATCGCCTTCCATAGTGATGTCGCCTGCGGTTGACATTTGGAACTTAGTTGTATAAACAGCAAGAGTCCCGTTGCTAATGATAAGGTTATTTCCTGACTCATCAGATTCGATGACCCATGTATCGCCGCTATCATCATCTGTGTCTGCTGATAAAAATAAACGAGCATCTTTATCGTCAAAACCATAAAGCTGCAAGTCTGCTTCTTCGTCGTTTGGCGCCCATCTTAACAAGTCATCTGCCGCGCGACTAAGAATGTCGTCACCCATAGTAATGGATGTCAACGCAAACGCCCCGACTGTTAATGTACCGCTAACGTCAGTATCGCCTGTGATGAGAAGATCACCACCACCCGGAACAAGAGCTAAATCCCCATCCCCTGCCGCTACGGTAGTGATTGTCGGTATATTCGCTGCTGTTGAAAAGACTATATAGTCGTTAGCGTCATTGCTTAAACGAAACTCTATATCGCCATCTGCTTGTGTGAGGCTATAAATTACGCCTCCATTCGTGGTGTCTACAACAACATCAGTCCCATCGTAAGTAAGAGACAATGTGTCTCCGGCTTCGGTCAGCTTGATAGCGCCGTTTGTGCCGCCATCAATTATCTGTGCGTTCTCCAACACAACATCGCCTGTTCCTGCTTCAAGCTGTGTTGCGAATAAACTGCCTGTCGCATGAGTAGCGATAAACTTCGCTGGCGCAGAGTTAAGTGTAGTCGTAGCCCCGCCATCTGTCCATGGGCTTATTACCCCACCGAAACTCGTAATCGTTACGCCGTCAAGTGTCATGCTTGTTTCTGCTTCTAGGGTAGTGAACGTACCAGCCGCTGCGGTTGTTCCTCCTATAACCGCCCCATCGATTGATCCGCTGGTTATAGCATCTAATGCGACCGATGCTCTACCCCCAGATAAAGTAACCGTTGCTCCCGTAAAATTGAGATCCATCGCTGCCCCTAACATCGTGCCATCATCTAAGACACCTACCGAGGCAAAGCTAACGGGGGCAAAAGCAAAAACAAATGCGCATACCATCAACATAGTCAGCATTGTTTTGAATTTTCCCATTACAACCCTCCTTATTATGGGACAGAGCATTAATCCCTGCCCCCGTTTGTTTATACACAACTAATCATGCGCAAAAAGAACCAATAACTTAATGGATCCTGTGGCTATACCCGCGGCAGTCGTGATAATGATTTGCCGGTCAGATGTAGTTGCGCCGGGAGTAGTTTCATCCATGGTATATCCTCTACCATCAATGTCGCCAATTCCCATTCTTGTTACGAGTTCAGCGCCAGCGCCGTGATCCGTCGCAACGATGTATCTGTCAGGATCTTCATAATCCCCGACTTTTAACGTAGTGTTGTTCGTTAAATCGTCGGTATGAAGAATGACATCAAGAATAATCGCATTGAGTGGAATCTTAGGACACATTTCGATAACAGAAGCTATCGCAAGCGCGTCGCACTCGTAAGTGTCATACACCAACTTTACCCGGCCATCGAATAATCCGGCGGCCAGCCTATTATTAATGTCCGGGGTTCGGACAAGTGTTTTATTCACACCATATACTGTAGCCATGATTTTTATTCCTTTTTTGTTTTACTCAATTGTTAAATTGAATTATTCCGTACAAGCAATCTCGACAATGCGTGACTCTTCGAGCCGAGTTGCCGCTATACTCATTGACATAAATACTTGCCAAGCATAGTTTTTGTCTGGTCTTTGATCTGCTCTGGCCGTTGGTTCTTTTTGAACAGCAAGCTGCATCGCCCATGTATGATAAACGTACAAAAGACGTGCATCCTCGCCATCAACTGACAACCTGGTGATCTTATGGAACTTGAAGCCTAACCATGTATCAACTTCGCCCTGTACCAATGTCTTAACCGTGTTGTAATCTGAACTTGAGACCTCAGTCGTGTTAAGAAGATCATTGATCTGGGAAGGAGCGCAAACTATATGTCTGTCCTCTTCCTCAATATCTGCGTCATCAAGAAGTTTCTTAGCTGCTAACAATTTGGCTTTTGTTAAACCTGTTCCACCAGCGGCGATTTGATTTCCAACGGTGAAATCTGTCCCGGTTGATCCTGTCTTACCTGTATATGCAGTAGCGTTAAAAGCCTCGATGATAATGTCATCCATCTGTCGGCCAGCCGCATACCCTGCGCTTATTGAATACTTACCTTTTGGGTCAACGATCATGGCAAGCCGATCTTCTAAATCCAACATCTTGTTATGAACAAAATCACGCTTTGTGATTCTGCGTCTTTTGTGATCGGCTTGGTCAATCGGTGTGTCTTGGTTGCGGGAGACCTTCTCGGTCATTTCGTCCGCGCCTAATTGATCGTAAAACTTAAATTCCCCAGTAAAATTAGTGTCGACCTGTACCGTCGATCTTAGTTTTGTGCCTTTTTGCTGGGCGAGTAAACGGATATTATCCGTATATTGTCTCACAAAGGCAGTAGTTATATTACCCATTTTTGAATCCTCCTCTTTGAAAGAATTAATCTAGTTTGTCTAATAGATTATCCAGGAGTCTGGGTCTATACTACGGTTGGGTCTCTTTGTGAGATTGCCCTTATCTTAACTTGCTATCGGGGCTGCTTCGTCAGCAGATTGCCCTAAAGCAAAGTTGTATATTTTTTCAGCTTCGCGTAAACATACATCACGTTCAAAGCCTAACTTCGTGCCGTACTTAATGGCTATTTCAACGCTGGTCAGCCTTAAATTTGTTTTTTGTAAATCTGTCAATGGTGGCGCAATAGGGGCATCATTACGATTTGGTTTTCCCATTATTGCCCCCCGCCTTCAACGATCTGATACAACGATGTCATTTCCTTAACAGATTCGGCGTGTAATGGACTATTCGAGTCCTGATACGGATGGTTCGGGTTAGCAAGTGTTTCGTTGATCTTAGCCTGTGCCTCTGTCGCGTTCATAGCGCCAAACCTGCTATTTCCCCCGGGGCCGAGAACGTCCTCACTTAACTTCCCGCCAATAGTAGCAAAGAACTCTATCATAGCGGGATCGTTGCCGAGTCCTTTATCAAGAAACTCTTGGGCTTTTTCACCGCCAAACTTAGCAATAACCTTTTGCGCTAATGCCATGTTAGTGTCATTCATCGTCCCCCATTTACTGCGTAACGCGGTAGACGCTTCATCCCTAGCCGTTTTCTCAGATGCTTCCTGCTGCGTATGAGCATCGGATAATTTGCTTAAATACCAGCTATGTAAACCTTTTGCCTGATCTGCTGATAAACCATGCTTAAACGCGACGTCTTTAAAGTCTTTCTGCGTCTCTGCTGTTGAAACAACCGCCTTGTGCATATTCTCGGGAATCTGGAATTGATACCCGTCTGATACGTCCGGGCGCCCTAAAGCCTTATGAAAACTCGACACTTCCTCTGCGCCTGCGCCATGTGCCGGGATGATTACTCCCTTTGCACCGATCTTACGTTCTAACTCAACGTATGACTTACCTAAAGACTCGGCGTTATCGAACTTCTGAATTGACGGATGGTTCTTGATCTCAGGTGAGAAACCTTCGTAAAACTTGCCTGTTGACTGTGATGCTGCTGCTGCCGCTGCCGTGGCCTCCGCTTCTGCTGCCGCTGCCGCTGCTGCCTCATCTTCTCCTGCAAATCCTTTGTTGTTAAACGGAAACTTGCCTAACTTCTGGGCCATAGTTATCTTTTTCAAGACTGTGGTTATCCACATCATTCACTTCCTTTCGTTGGTTCAATGTTTTCTAATGACATCATGTTTTCTATATGTAAAAGGGTCTGCCGCTTGCCCTCGTTTATATAAATCTCTTCTCCAAACATATTTACCATAGGCATAAACGTCGTGTCTCTCTTATGACACCGATTCTCTAAATCCCTCAACACGATCTGCCCGGACTCTGTATTGAAAGTCTGCATATAATGTTTTCTTAACTGGTTGTCGTCAATGTCTTTCATAATCCCTCGCTGTAAACTTGTTTGTAATTAATATCAAATCGCTTATAACTTTCATTCACTTCCTTAAACTTGCCTTCTTCGTTCTTTATCAAAGCCGTGATGATAACCTGTAACTCTCTGCGCTCGTCCTTTGCAAGATCAGCTTTCTTACTCCACGCATTAATGCTGTCATCTAACAATCGTTCATCTACCAAAGTGAGTGTCTTGGGTTCAAATATCTTCCTTAACGCCATTCGGTTAAGATGAGATAAGGATAAGACTTTCCGGGACTTTATGATGATTACGCTCATGTCAATCCTGTCCTTAAATAAGCCCGCTTGACTTGCCGGAATAGGTTTTTAAATGATACCAACCGCTTCCCGTGGATTCGGTATAACTCCGGGTATTCCTTAGCTAACTTCTTCCGCAATATCTTGACTCTGACGCCTCTCATGGTAATGACAACCTGATAGTTTTTGTTTTTTCAATAGGGATCATTTTTATTATGGCTCCCAGATATGTAAAGTTCTCTATATCGTCTTGCAGAATTGCCCTTAGCGTCCCGTATGATGATCGCGTTACTTCTGTGCTTTGATACCATTCAACAAGCTGCGCCATACTTAATTCAATAATTAACTTGGTTCTTTCGTTTTGAGTGTCCTTGTAAAATGCGTCTATCTCCATAGACACCTTTTCTTTGACTCCTAAATTCTTTGTCATTTCGCCCCCGTGGGTTTAAGGTTTTTCTCTGCCCTTGTTATAGTTTCAGCAGTCTGCGCAACCTGCCCGGCTTGCTCGATCTGCTCTCTTTTTTCTTCAATCTGTTGTTTGATCTCCCGAATCGTGGCGACTTCTTTATCATCCCGAATAAGCTCTGGGTTCGTCCCGTTGATCTCGGCTATAATGTCAACTGCCTTGTCAGTATCGATCTTATCTAAAACTGACGGCACTAATTGGGATATTTCGGCAACCGTGGCTAAAGTCTTTTCTAACGAAAGGATCTCACTCGCTCTCTGCGCCTTGGCTAACTGTGAAATGTAAACGACATCAAACTCTTGCCCTGCGAGAACTGCCGGGGCTGGCGGGAAATGACCGTTTTTGAATAGAATGTTGAATGTCCTGATGATAATAGGGTCTAAGACCTCTTGCGTATGCCTGCCTACCACCGGGCCTAAGAGTACCATGTTCTCAGCTATCCTACGCTGAACCTCTGGAATAGTCATTTGCTTGGTTATCTGCGAGAAGGCTTTAAATAACGGTACGAAGAACCCTTCTTCAATCGACTCTTTGACATCTCGGATCATTTCAAACCCAATAGGAATGTTGCCCTTTGTTTCCATAGCCTGATATGCGTCTTTCTCAGTCTGGGGATTGCGATAGTTTAGTCCTGACGGGTTCATATTCAGCGGCATCATAAATCCACGGCTCGGGATAGAGCCCGGGGGATCAACGATTTTCATGGCTGCCCGGATCAATGTCTTTTTCTCTGCGTTTATCATCCTGATATCTGCCAGAACATCCATAGCCGGGGAATATCCCCACTTCTCGCCTGTTTTCTTCATAAATCGTCCAACAGCTACCGGGAACTCGTCAAACCC
>Ga0075125_10001431_pt1 | contig 11541 bp, 17 predicted proteins | sample AntAceMetag02UKN_FD_69810 | JGI IMG/M metagenome (GOLD analysis project Ga0075125, IMG submission 69810) | Saline lake microbial communities from Ace Lake, Antarctica - Antarctic Ace Lake Metagenome 02UKN | ecosystem: Environmental > Aquatic > Non-marine Saline and Alkaline > Saline | place... | reverse complement strand
ACAGTTTTAGGTGTCCCAATTTGGGAAAGTATTACTATTGGTAGAATGATAGAATATTTAGGAGATGATTTAATAGATATAAAACAAAATAATGATTGTTATGGTGGATATATTATTTTTTTTAAGAAGAAGCATATTATAAAAACAGAATTAGCAGATGCCCTTTGGGAAGCTTGTAAGTATAAATTAAAGAAATGAAACTAAACATAATATTAAAAGTATGAAACAAACAATAACACAAAAAGTATATAATAATATGTTGGCTGATGTTATTTTGAGTGATTTGAAAACTGGTGAAGAATTAAAAGAGTTAGAGATAAAATGGGAAAATAAATTAAAAAGAGATTGGAATAATTTTATAGATAAACAAAAACTATTTTTTTGTAATACTATAAAAATTAAAGATATAGAATATCCAGATAGAGGAATGATAGCAGATTTTACAGAAGGATATAAAGATATAAAATATGATTGTGAGGGTTCAATTTGGGATGTTGAATGGGGAAAAGTTAAGTTAATTTTATCTAAGATTAAATAAAATAAAAGATATTAACCAAAATATATATGAGTAAAGGTGGAAGACCTTTTGGTAGTAAAACAAGACCGCAGATTAGACAGTTTATGAATGATGATGATATTAGAGATATAATGGCGGTTGCAATAAATAAAGCTAAGAAAGGTGATGTAATAATGGCTAAGTTTTTGTTAGAGCAGAACTTTGGTAAAGCTCCACAACCAGTTATTGGTGAGGATGGAAACATTTTACAAGTGATAGTTAAACCTTATGAAAGTGGAGACAAAGACAATAAGTCTGCATAAGTATCAAGATGAAGCTATATTTGCTAAAGAAAGGTTTGTAGCTTTAGTAGCAGGACTTCAATCTGGTAAAACTATTGCTGGTTCTGTTTGGAGTAGAATAATGTTTGATAAGTATCCTGAAGATAGTGGCTTAATAGTTGCTCCAACTTATAAGATTCTAACGCAAAGTACAATACCTAAGTTCTTTGAGATTAATCCTGACCTTAAGAAGTATTATAAGAAAGGAGATAATGAAATAGTAATACCTAACAGGGGAACTATCTTTATTAGGTCAACAGAAAATCCTAATGTAATTGAAGGTATGACTTTACGCTGGGCTTGGGCAGATGAAGCAGGACAAATGAAACTTGATGCTTGGATTAACTTACAGGGTAGACTTAGTATATTAAAGGGAGATTTGTTTATAACAACTACACCTTACACGCTTAATTGGCTTTATACTGATTTCTATAAGGCTTGGCAGAATAAAGTACCAGAGTTTAAAGTAGTCCAGTTTAAGAGTAAAGATAATCCCTATTTTCCTGAAGAAGAATATCAAAGAGTTAAATCTACAATGGACGCCAGGACTTTCAAGCGTAGATATGATGGATTGTTTGAGAAAATGGAAGGACTTGTTTATGATGATTTTAGTCCACAAGATATAATAGCTCCTGTCCCTGGTAAGTTTAAAGAAGTAATAGGTGGTATTGATTGGGGTTATAGTCATCCAGCAGCCATAGCAGTAATAGGAATAACACCTGATAATGATTACTTTGTAATAGACGAATATTATAAGTCAGGTAAGACTACGAGTGAGATTATAGAACGATGTAAGTATTTCCAAAATGAATATAAGGTTAGATTTTGGTATCCTGATCCAGCAGAACCTGACAGATTAGAAGAAATGAGAAGAGCTGGAGTTAGGTTTAGAGAAGTCTATAAGGGAGCAGGTAGTATTATTAAAGGAATTGATTGTGTTAGAGACTTAATAAGGCAGAATAAGTTTAAGGTTTACAATACCTGTAAATATATCCAAGAAGAGTTTAATTTATATGCTTATCCTGATATAGACAGCATAAAGGATAAAGAAGACCCAATTAAAGAGAATGACCATCTGATGGATGCTATAAGATATGCTATTTATACTTATAAGCCAGAACCATTAAAACCACCAATAATTTATAATTATGGGGAAGAAGTAAACCCCGCAAGATAATATGTTTAAAGCAAAACTAACAATAGGTCATAAGTATTATGACACTAAAAGAGAAGAGATAAAGGCAGAAGGTAGCACTCTTATGAAAGCTCTTGGTAGATTAAAGAAACCAGAGTTTATTAAAACTCCTGGTATGTTAGAAGTAAAGTATAAAGGAAAGAAAACTAATAGACATATGAATATCCCAAGAATGAATAGATTGTTTCACGAAAAAGACTATTACAGAGAGATATTAGCTAAGAACTTATTATTATTTCTTAAATAAATGAATAACCAACCAATAGACATCTTCGAATATATAACTAAGGAAGAAACTAAATATCAAACAGCTGTTAAGATTATTGATGGTTGGAATTGGTCAATGAAGGAGCATATAACTACTTCCATATTCTATAAGAATGGGCAACTAACTACAGGTAATGATGTAAACAAGCCAGTAAAAAACATAATCCTTCCTATTCTTAATTTAGAGTATAGAGCAGAAGATATAGACGTAAAGGATATTATGCTTTATGTAGATGACCCTAATTTATATCATCTCTCCTTTCTTGTTAAAAAGTATCATGATGATGTGTTTGTAGTAGAGAATGATATAGATACTTTTATAGACGAAGAGAAAGAAGAAAACATAGACTTGGGAGCAGTATTAGTTAAAGATATAGATGAAGCTAAGCCTGATATTGTTCACTTACAGGACATAGCTTTTTGTAATCAGAACGATATTCTTAGTAGTCCTATTGGAATACTTCACTTATATTCTCCTGATGAGCTTAAAGAAATGGAATCAAGGGGTTGGGGTGAAAAGGTTAATGGAGCAACCAATACGATTGATGAAGTTATTGAGTTTGCTCTTAATGATAAAGGAGATATATCAGGCAAAGACATTAAGATTTATGAAGTTCACGGAACATTACCTGATAACTACTTACAAGATCAATATAAATATACAGAAACTAAAACATATTCAAGACAATTCCACGTTGTTTGCTTTTATAAAGATGATAAGGGAGATAGAAAAGGAATGGTATTATTCAGAGCTAAAGAAGATAAAAGTCCTTTTAAACTTGATAAGAGAGATAAGATACATAACAGGGCTTGCGGTAGGGGTGGAATAGAAGAGTTATTTGAAGACCAAGTATGGATTAATTATACTCAGATACAGAAAAAGAACTTATTAGATGCCGCTTCTAAAGTTATTTTACAGACTGATGATGACCAATTACAAGCTAGACATCCAACAGGCTTAAAAGGAATGAAGAACCTTGAGATATTAACTGTAGATGATGGTAAGAAAGTAGGTCAAGTTGATAGTTATCCTCGCAATATAGCTTTATTTGATAAATGGGATGAAGAATGGTTAGACCACGCTAGAAGCACAGGAGCAGCTCAAGAAGCTATTATGGGTGAAGCTCCTAAAGCTAATACTCCGTTTAAGTCGGTAGAGTTTCAATCAGCAGAGAGCCATAGCTTACATAATTATCGTATAGGTAAACACGCTAAATTCTTAGAAGAAATATATAGAGATTGGTTTATTCCTTATATTATTAAGCAGATTACTAAAGGAACTAAGTGGCTATCAACTTTGGAACTTGATGATATGCAGAAGATAGCTGAAAACTTATCTATTAAAAGGTCTAACCAAAAGATTGTAGATAAAATACTAGCAGGTGAAATTATAGACCCAGAAGAGATAGAAGCGTTCAAGGAAGAAACCAGAGAAGAATTTATGAAGGACAATAAGAAGTTTATTGAAATTATAAAGGATGAGTTTAAGAACGCACCTATAGCCGTAAAGATAAATATTAGTGGTAAACAAAAGGATATGGCAAGTTATACAGACAAGTTAGTCAATGTATTTAGACAGATTATAGGTTCAGTAGACCCTAATACAGGACAGAGTGCCTTAGATGACCCTAAACTTTCCAAATTATTCAATGAAATAATTGAAGGAGCAGGATTAAGTCCAATAGATTTTGGTTCAACTCCTAAGAAGCCACAACTTCAACAACCAGCTCAAATACCACAACAAGAAGCACCAATTAATAATTTAACTCAACAAGTATGATTGACAATTTAAACAAAATAGAAGAAGTAGCCATTAAAAAGTTTCTTAATAACAAAGCGATGGTAGGGGCAGTTAAAAAGGTTCTTTTAGCAGACATTTATAAAGTAGGTAGAGTAGAACAAGATAAGGAACTAGAGCCAAGAAAAAATTGGGTATATGGTTTAATGATGAATGAAGCAGGTCAAGATTTTAAGATAAGCAACGAAGAGTTAGGTGAAAAGGTAAAGACTATTGTTGAAGGAACAAGAGCAATAGAACTTGCCTTTAAAGAAATGGAAAAACTAATTGAAGAACCAGTTAAACAAATAGAAGAAACCAACGAAGCAAGATAATAATTAACATAAAATTATGAAAAAAACAATTATCATTTCAAGTATAGCTTTATTGCTAGTGGTCGGAATAGCAAGTGCTATGACTTTGAACGGAACACCGACAGAAATTAAAGAACTTGTAGGACAAGTAGAAATCGTTGAACCTGAAACAATGTTTGGAGGTCAATCAATTATATCAGCTTATCCTGTTGATTTAATTGGAACTAGAGTAGGAACTACAACTACTTCTGTTGATTTCAATACAACAAGGACAGGTGGTCAATCAGCATCTACTCTTTATCCTATTAAAGTTGGGCATTTAGTAAATGGAGCTATTTATACAGTTGAAGCTACTCTTGCTTCTACTACAGGAAATAATCTAACTATGACCTTTTTAGCATCTAATGATAATGATTGTGATACAGCTTCTACTACTACTACAATGGCTGATACTATTATAATTAGCGACATTAATTGGTTTGATATTAGTGATCATTTAACTAATACTGTTCACGATACTGCTTGGACTAATGCTTCTTCAACTTTAGTATGGACTGACCCAGTGGCAGAAACAGGTAGAGAAGCTACTTTAGAAAATCTTAATTATGAATGTTTAGGATTAAGAATAAGTGGTTCATCTACTTCAGCTTGGGTACAAATTATTACTAATCAAGATTAATAATTAATATAAAACATTATGTTATTTGACAAAAAACTACCTTCACTTCAAGATAAACAAATCTTAGAAGCTGAAGCGGAAAGAAAAACAAAAAGAAAAAAAGAGGAAGTAGTCGTAACCTCTTCTAAAAAATCAAAATCTAAAAAATATGGCAAAAAGAAAAGAAAATAAGATTTTATATGGAATAATTGCTATTGTTGCTGTTTTCGCTGTTAGTGGTATTGCCACTGCTTATTCAATGAATGTAACAAATTATTTTAAGGGCGACCAAATTATTAACGAGGCTGTTCAATTTACTCCAAAAGAAGCAACTCTTGGAGCTTTTCCAGGTCCAGATTTATATAGCGATATAAGAATACACGGTAATTTGACTACTGGTGGTTCAGTTTTGGCTACATCAACGACAGGAATAGCTACAACTACTTTAGCGTTTGCTGATTTGAATAATTACAACCAAATTGACTTATATTCTATTGGGGTTAATTACGAGTATGTATTACCAGCCACAAGCACAATGACACAGATTTTACCTGATATCGGTGATTATAGGTCTTGGCTAATCCATAATGTATCAACTACAACAACTCTTAGAATTGTTGCTGGAACTGGAACTGACTTAGTAGATATAGATAAATCTACTTCGGTACTTGCTGCTGAGTCTTGGGCGAAATTAGATTGTTGGCAGATTTATTATAGAACAGCAAATAATTTGAATTTTGCTTGTTCCTTAGATGAGTATATTGCTGCCGATTAAAGGTCGTAAATAATTAATTATAAAACTATGAAAAGAAAAATTAACAATGGAATATTCTACGTAGTAATTTCATTGATTGCTGTTTTGGGAATAGGTAGTATAGTAGCTGCTTATTCGTTAAATACCACTAACTATTTTGAAGGAGACCAGATTATTAATGAAGTTGCACAAAATATGCCAGAAGAAGTTAGTTTAGGTGGGTTTCCTGGACCAGATATGTATAGTGATATTCGTATTCACGGAAGTCTTACAACAGGCGGAACAGCGTTAGCAACATCTACTTCAGGAACATCATCAACCTTAGAAGCCTCTGATTTAATAGAAAATAGTCAGATTGATTTTGTAGTTAATACTGCTTCTTATACTCTTACATTACCTGCAACCAGTACTATGATGCAAGTTTTACCTGATGTTGGAGATAGTAGGGCGTGGATAATTCACAATGCTACTTCAACAAGTGGTATAGTTCTTACAGTAGTCGCAGGAACAGGAACAGATTTAGTTGGTATAGACACTAATGTTGATACTATCGCTTCTGAGGGCTGGGCAAGATTAACTTGTTCCAAGATTTATTACAGGACAGCTAACAACTTAAATTATATGTGTGCTATGGAAGAATATATTGAAGCAGATTAATAATTTATTATAGGTTATCACACCTTTAAAAGTGAAATAGTTATAATTCTTTAAAAATTATTAAGGTTATCATTCCGACAAAATGAAACCATTTATCATTATGGAAGAAGAAAAAAATGAAAACCAAGAAGAAGAAGAATTGGAACTCCCAGAAGTCGCTGAGGGTGAAGAAGACACTACTGATTGGAAAGAACTGGCACTTAAACAACAGGGGATAAATAAAAGGAATAAAACTAAAGGAAAGAAAATAAAAGAGGAGTTTGAAGAATATAAAAAAAATAATCCTTCTAAAGAACCTGAAAAGTCAGAACTTAAAAAAGAAGAAAAAAAATCAGATGAAATTACTCTAAGTACTGGTGATAAAGCTCTACTTAAATCTTATAAGGATATTAAAGGAGCTGACGAATTAGCTTTATGTGAGAATTGGATAAATAAATATCAAAGCACACTTGAAGAGATGTTAGAAGATGAGGTCTTTGAAGCTAAACTTGGAAAACTAAGAGAAGCTAAAAAGGTTAAAGAAGCTACTCCTTCAAGTTCTAAGCGTTCAGTTGGTTCTGATAATACTGCTGTAGATTTCTGGTTGAATAAACCATTTGGTGAAGTTCCTCAAGAATTAAAAGCACAAGTTTTAAATGCTCGTCTTGAAAAAGATGAACAAAAATCAATGTTTGGAAAATAATTTTGTTTGGTAAAACAAAAAAATGGCAATCCCAAATACATATACGACCAGTGGTGGCGACCCGTCAAATGTCGGTGTCTATCCAATGGAATGGGAGACTAAGCTACAAGAAAGATTAAACAAACCATTAAACTGGAAAGAAGTTTGCAAGGTTTATTACTCTAATACTTATGGTATCAATGCTCCATATATGTCAACGGAATTTTCAGCTCAAACTGGAACACGTGGTTGTTCTTACAGTTTTTCTGAATTTACTTTGACTAACGACCAACTATTAATTAATACACAGAAAATTGCTCCTGTCGCTATTGATAGAGCTGATTTATCCCAATGCACATTAGCTTCTCAAATGGAGATGGCTGATAGGCAGGGTTCAGTTCTTAATGAAGAAATTGAAAGTGCAGTTTTAGGTGGTTATGGTGGTTGGACAGACTTAGGTATCACAGGTGGAAAAATTACTTCAGGTGAGACAACTAAAATTGTAGTTACTACCTCTAATATTGATGATATTATGAGAGGTTTGAAACGAGTAATTGGTGAAGCTAATGGACAAGCTATTGCAGACCGAAATGGCTTGTTTATTGTCTGGAGGTATGAAGACCTTGAGAAATTAGAAGCATTTGCTCAAGCTAATGGATTTAATCTTGCTGATACAGCATTAAAGAATGGAATTAAGAGTGGTTATCATTTCTTCGGAATGGACCACTATGTATCTAATTCTCATACCGCATACCATCTAATGGGTGGAGTTAAGAAAATAATGCAACTTGGTATTCTTAATTCAACTTATGGAAAGATTACTGTTCTACAAAGTCCTGCCTCTGGTGTGACTACGTATGGACCAATCTCTTCTGTTGGATTAGAAGCTCGTGTTGATTATGGAATTAATACTCCTACTGGTTTGGTAACGTTAGTTTACGATATTAATGTAGAATAAATCTCTATTATACTCTGCTCGTTTACACGGGCAGGGATATGCTAAAGATAGCAATAGGTGTCGCTTCGCAAGGAACGATACATACAAAAACAGCCTTTTCTATTATTGAAACAGTAAGGCTTAATAAGGATATAGAATTTTTACCTATCTTCCGTTATGGAGGCTACATAGCAGAAAACAAAGCTAAGATAGTTGAAACAGCTCAGAATTGTCTTTGTTCTCACGTCTTTTTTGTAGACCACGATATGGTATTTAAACCTCACGTTTTAGCAAAACTCTTATCTTATGATAAGGATATTGTTGGAGCTATGTATAACTACCGATACTTACCAAGAGAACCAATGCTTAAATACTTAAAGGAAGATGGAGATTGGACTGCTAAATTAGAAGAAAGCGTTATTAAAAAAATACCTGATGAATTGTTTAAAGTAGGAGCAACTGGTGGTGGTATGTTATTAGTTAAGATGTCTGTTTTTGATAAGTTGAAACGCCCTTATTTCCCAATGGAACAAGACGGAGAAGGAAATAGGGTAGTAACAGAAGATAGTGCATTTTATTTAAAAGCTCAAAAGTTAGGTATAAAAGTTTGGGTAGACCCCACGCTTGATATACTTCATGAAGGATTTTACGAATTTTAATATGAAAATAACAATAGCATCATTATCAAATAGAGGATTTAGACCAGAAACAGTTAAGTCTTTATTAGAACTTAAATGCCCTTATGAAAAAGAAGTTGTTATCGCCACGCAGGGTTATCATATAGCAGAGAATAGAAACTTTATAGCAATACAAGCAGTTAAGAATGGAAGTGATTATCTTTTTACAGTAGATGATGATATGATATTTCCGTCAGATACGCTTGAAAAGATGTTAGTTCATAAAAAAGATATAGTAGGCACAGCTTATCACCCACGATTTGAAATAGATAAAGATACCCACAAACCTTTAGATAAGACGCATATCATAACCTTAAAGGAAGAAGGTAAAAAAGAGTTATTTGAATGTGAAGCAGTAGGCACAGGAGTAATGCTTATAAATACTAAGGTATTTCATTTTATAGACCGACCTTGGTTTAAAATAACAAATCACGAAACAGGTTATACAACTATGGGAGAAGACTGGTGGTTTTGTTCTCAAGTAAGGAAAGCAAGATTTAAAGTATATTGCGACCCTACGCTGGAAATCGGTCATATAGGAACGAAAGTTTTTTAGTAAATTAATATAAAATTATGGCAACAATTATAGATTTAAACGCTGAAACTAGAGCTTTATGCGATGCAGATACAACAAGCTATCCAGCCGCTACTCTTTTGCGTAGAATAAATGAAGCTTATGAGAGAGTTGTTGGTTGGCTTATCCAAGCTGATGGCACTTGGGAATATGATGATAGCAATTATACTGATTTACCTATTGGCACTCAAACTTTAACAGAAGCACAGAGTGCTTATACTTTTAATGATAAGTTTTTACAGATTTTAGAAGTTCAAGTTATGGATGATGAAGGTAACTGGCGTATAATCCCAACAATAGACCAAAAAGAAATAGCTGGCGAAACTCCTTTAAGTGAAACTTATGAAACTGCTGGATTTCCACAGTTTTATGACAAGGTTACAGACGATACAATTAAGTTTTATCCAGCTCCTACGGCTACTAATGTTACTTTAGCAAGTGGACTTAAAATTAGATTTAAACGAACAGCCAGTGTTTTTACTTCGGCTCAAGTTACCACGGGAACTAAAGTGCCTGGTTTTGTCTCAACCTATCACTACATCTTAGCTTATATGGCTGCTATTCCTTATTGTATGAGTTATAAAAAAGATAGAGTAGGATTATACGAAAAACGGGTAGATGATATGAAAAAAGAACTTATAGACGCTTATTCATCAAGAGAAAAAGATACTCGTCATTTTATGACAAATGAGGGAATACTTTTTAGGTAGATATTGACAATTGAATAAGTTTTTGTTAAGATGGTTATATAATAATTAACCGTCAAGCCCATAGAACCCAGTTTTTTATTGGTATTGCTTGACGGTATATAACCAATAATTTGCTGGGTTTTATGGCGACAAAAATTTATGCCATTTCAAAAAGGACACAAAATTAATTTAGGTAAAAAGCGTTCGTTAGAAACGCTTAAAAAAATGAGCATTTCGCATAAAGGACAAGTTCCAACACGTGGTATGCTCGGTAAGCGTCATACTGAAAAAACTAAACAGAAAATGAGTGAAGTTAAAAAAGGACAAAAACATTCGGAAGAAACAATAATAAAAATGAAAAATTCTGCAAAGACTGGCAAAGAAAAGAAAAACTGGAAAGGAGATTATGCTTCATATAGTGCATTACATAAATGGATAATATTATGGAAAGGAAAATTAGAAAAATGTGAATATTGTGGGAAATTGGCTAATAAAATTAATAATAGAAGTAATTTAGACTGGGCGAATATAGACCACACCTATAAACGAAATTTAGACGATTATATTTCTTTATGTAAATCTTGCCATAAGAAGTATGATATAAAATATAATAATTTAAACATAGATAACTTTAAACATTCACATAGATAATATGGGAATAGATTTATCACTAACAGCAAAATCAAAAATAACTCTTGCTAAAGAAAGTAAAGACGTTGGTTTGACTTGGAATGACGCAGACTGGTCTTGGGATAGTGCAGATAGTCCTTGGAGCACACCTAAATATACTTTAAATAAAAGTGAAACAAAATCTAAATTAGATTTATCATTAACAAGCAAATGAAGTATTTAAAAACAATTTTAATCTCTTTAGTAGTATCTGTTATATGTATTGTAGGAATATTAGCTTTTGTTTATTATTATGTTCCTTTATTTCCTGTAAACCTTTTGGATGAGAATGGCGAAAGAATGTTAGGAACAACTATAATTACATTAAGTGGAACAAACACAATGAGTGATTTTCCAACTACTTATAATACTAATAATAGTTCTTTAAATGCAGGTAAAATGGAAATAAGCACTACTACCTTACCTTTGCTTACTACTTTAACAGGTCTTACTTCAGCTACTGCCTTAACATCAATAGGAACAATCGGAACAGGAATATGGCAAGGAACAGGCATAGGAGTAGGCTACGGAGGCACAGGAACAACTACACCAACAGATAAACAAATTATGATAGGTAATGGAGTTAATGGTTTTCAAGTTATAGGTTTTGGTGGGTCTGGGCAATTTTTAACATCAGCAGGTGATGGAGCAGTTCCTTCTTGGACTACTTCATCTATTGATGAGGCGGGAGTTTACAATTGGACAGGAGAGCATAGTTGGACAGCTACTACGACAATGGCTACTAGCACAATTACAGAATTAATAGCTAGTAATTTAACAACCGATAGTATTACACCGAATACAGCGACAACAACCTTAACTGGCAATTTTGATATAGTAGGAAACTTTGATTATTCAGGTTCGTTGTATACAGG
>Ga0075125_10001426_pt1 | contig 11570 bp, 35 predicted proteins | sample AntAceMetag02UKN_FD_69810 | JGI IMG/M metagenome (GOLD analysis project Ga0075125, IMG submission 69810) | Saline lake microbial communities from Ace Lake, Antarctica - Antarctic Ace Lake Metagenome 02UKN | ecosystem: Environmental > Aquatic > Non-marine Saline and Alkaline > Saline | place... | reverse complement strand
ATTTCAGGTTTTGCATATTCTAATAATCCAGATTTTTCATGGTCATATCCAAAAAATCCCCAACATGAATCATCACATTCTATATTTTTATTTCTACTTGTTGGTTCAATCTGATAACCATATACAGCACCAGTTAAAAAATTATCATAAGTTTCAACTTCACTTATTAAATAACTTTTTATTTTTTCTCTTCTTTCTTTTGTAATAACTTTCCATCCATACTTTTTTCTTATTTTTTCATAGGTAATATAAATCCAACCTATTTGACCTGAATCCCACGAACATGAAAATCCAGAAGTATTAATTGTGATTCCAGAATGATCATATAAATATATTGGTAACATTATACATTTTTTATTAACTTTGTCAAGGTATTTATCAAAAAAACTTTCATTATTAAAATTGCACCATTCAAGATCATGATCAATTTTATCGGATTTAACTCCTATTTCATTTAATAAATCATAAATAAATTCATCAGTATCTTTAAAATTATGTTTATCACCTATTTTATAATTATTATGCCAGCAAATCATTGTTCCTAAATTATCCCACTCTCTAGGTCCTATAGGATCATCATCTTGGTAAATGTTAATATTAAATCCTCTATATTTTATTACTTCACATGGTTCCATTTTTAATCCCCCTTACATATATTTATTACTAAAATTATCAATAATATTACCAAGTTCTTGTTCAAATTCATTTAAGTATTCACCTATTCCATCATATTTTAATATCATTTTATATAATTGTTCTGTTAAAATTTTAGCATGCTTTTGTAATGGTATTCTTCTTTTAACAAATTTTCCAGAAGGGATATGAGTGACATCATAACAACCATCATCATATGTGCTTTTATGATATCCAAAATTACCAATAACAAGTGCTTTAATTATTATATCACCACTGTCATACATTCTTACTTTTATATCTTGTTTATGTGCTTTCATTTTATTTCCTTTAATACATTATTTATTTTTTTTATTGTTTTTTTATTATAATATTCACTATCTATTTTACAATAAATATAAGCACCAAAATGACCATTATAATTTGTATCTGATACACCTTCTATTTCTTCTAATAAAAAACATACTTCTTTTCCATAATTAGCAAATTCATCATGTTTAAGTATATTTTCTAAAGTTTGAATAGAAACAGACAGACATATATTGAAACTATTAATTTCTTCATGAAGAATCATTTTATTTTCTCTCCTGTTTTTATGGAGTATACTGGGTATGGTGCAATATCATCTGTAAACCAGTCAGGGCTAAAACAATAGGCTTTATTATTTGAGTCCATATCCTCTATTGGGTTTAATAAATAGATAGCACCTGGAGCACATGGGGAACAAAATTGTGCATAGGTAAAATAAGGGGATTTTAAAATAAAAATATCTACTTCATCACTACATTCTGCGGAATATTCTTCATCCTCAAAATAAAAACTATAAGGTTCTTCAGGATATGCAGATTCACAACCAAATACAAATTCACAATCTATACAGCAATAGTCTGCACACTCATGTTCATTAAATTCCCAAACTAAAGAATTTATATTTATTTTTTCATTATCACAAGGTAATCCTAAAGCCTCATTACCACATTTTGGACAAGTAGGTTTTCCATAATGTGCTTCTGATTCTTCATACCATACTTGACCTACAGCACTATGCGGGATTACTCCATATCTAATTCCTAATTTATCAATATTTGTAATTCCTCTACCATAATCTATTCCTTTATACATTTTAATCCTCCTTATACTTTTTAGTAGTGCAAGTAGCAAAAGTCATATTACTAAATTGTAAATTAAGCCAGAAAACTTTACATTTCAGCCTACTGTCACTTTCATTATCACACCAATAATACGTAATAGTTGTTTCTTTTGTAGCAGCTATATCTAGAAGATGTGATAATTCTACTATATAATATTGAATTTTATTGTCAAGAGTTTTTATTCCTTTTTTAGCAATAAAATTTCCTATTTTTATTTCTTCATTATATATTTTTTCATGTTTCATTTAATCCTCCTTATATATCATTAACTTTTTCAGATAATGCTCAATTATAAAGACTTTCATCATTCATAATCCACATTTCTATTTCTTCATCATCAATATCACAATTATTAAATTGATTTTTAATTAATTTAGTTAATTCTTTTCTATTTTTTTCTATAAATTCTTCAATTGATATCATTTTTCAATCCTCCTTATTTTTTTATTTTCAATATCTTTATAAACTAATTTTTTTAATAAAGGTTTAGTATTTGTATGTGTTTTATTTATCCAGCTTAAAGTTTCTTCAAATTGATTCATAAAAATATTAATTTTACCATAAGTTTTAAATGTTTTAATAACCTCATACGTTACTGTATTAAAAACAATATAAGTATCAGTAAAATATGTATTTTCCATATTAATTTTTTCTATTCTTTTTATATCTTCTTTGGTAGCAAAATATAATTTGTCAGAATCTTTCCAATAATGACCACAAGGCATATCACATAATTCTGATGGTTTAATACCATATTTTTCATAATACATATTACTATCTCTATGTACTGAATATTTTATATTATTAATCCAGTAACAGAATTCAAGATTATAACGATAAAACATATTTGTGCCAAATCTATACATACCATCAAGATAAGTAGTAATATAATATGGAGTTCTTTTTGGTAATGATTCTTTTAAATTAATAAATTCAGAATGAATATTACATGATTCCATTTTAAATATTTTAGCTTTAGACATTAAATCCATAACTCTTGTTTCATTTTTCATTTGTATATCTACAGATCTCGAAATTCTCATTTTAATCCTCCTTATTTATCATGATAAAAGTAATACGGCCTATGATAAGGTATTCCCATATGTTCATTTTTATCAATAAAACGCTGTGCTGATTTTTCAGTTTTAAATATTTTTGGTTTTTCACAGTAATTAGTTAAACCTTTTTTACCATATAGCCAGTCAATTATAATACCTTCACTATTATATTTAATACCTACTACGTATCCTAATAGTTCTCTATATGTTGTCATTTTAATTCTCCTTATTTTTTTCCAACCAAATTTCTAGTATTAATGCAAACAACACTTCCCTTAAAGAATTTACCATTTTTTCTAATTGGTTTTACCCACATTAGATTTTTTAGTGTATTATGTTTGATTGAAGTATTTACAATATGACCTGTAAATACACTTTTACCAGAAGACAGACTTAATTTGTAGGATACTTCATACTTTTTCATGGCATTCTCCTTTTTTTAGGTTATTAAACTTAGGTCTGCTTATTATTTATTTAATAAGCAGAGCTAAATCTAAACACTTTTTTTAATAAGTTTAATTTTTCCATTTTCTAAAATTAATCGACTTTTACAAGTAGGGCAATTTCTTACTGGAATATCTTTATTCATACATACTTCATATCCACAATTAGGGCAATTTCCATAGTATCTTATTCCCATAAATGGTATCATTATTATAAGAATTGGTATTCCTAATAAAACAGGCCAGAAGAATATTCCAATAAAAAAACAAAATATAGAACCAACAAATGCACAACCAATCCCTTCTGCAATATTGTTTCTTTTTATTGCTAAAGTTTCCATTTTAACCTCCTTTAACAGTTATATGGGAATTCTACATTAAATCTTGCAAATGTAGCATCTTGATTTGAAGCTGTTGTTTTTTTAGTATTTATAAATTTTTCAATATTTGTTTCTGGACCTGACATTATTAATTCTTCAAAACATTCAAGACAAATATAACCATATTTATGTGAGTATCTATCACACATTATATTTTCACAATTATTTCTATCACAAGATAATACACCCATAATATACTCCTTTTATTTTAAACTATGAAATATAATTAAAAGTGTTATAATAATTATTATAAATACAATACAATCTTTTATTAAAGGAAGATTTAATTCCATTTTGATATTACCTTTTTACATCTTTACATATAGTGCAACGCCATACTCCATTTTGTTGATTACACTCATTGTGAATACGCATTTTTTTACCATATTTTTTATCTTGATATTTATGTTTACATGTACATTTTTTAAGCATTTTTAATTTCTCCTTTATTAATTAAGTGTATTTCTGATGTTACATAATAGGTTAATGACATTTAATTACCTCCTTAATCATAAGTAAGAATTTTATTTCATCTTTTGCAATATCATTACAAATATCACAAGACACCCTAAAAATATTACTATCATGATAAATTCTTTGATGATTTATCCATTTTTCATATGGTGTTCCTTTACAATAAGATAATTTAGTATATTTTTTAATAGGACAATCAATACAAAGATTATAATAAAACTTTTTACACAAAGGGCAATTTATTTTACCTAAGTCTTCACCTCCATTTAGTATTTTATACCATTTATTTATGGATTTATTAATTAAGTATATCATTTTAATACCCATTAACTTTTGTTAATGTTTCTTTTGCTAACATTTTTATATAATCTCTTTCACCATTTGATCCATAAGCGGCACCATATGACATTTCAGATCCATTATACCCTGTTCTATTTGTTTTAGGCAATTCCCAATTCATTATTTTTACTAGTGCTTTTTCCATTATTTTATTATGTCTTAATTGCAGCATAAGCTGTTCTATTAATTCTGATTCTTTCATTTTACCCTCCTTATTAAAGAATTTAGTATCTTACCAAAATAAATAGGCCATAAGATAATATTAATGACCATTGAAGGAAAACTATCATCATAATTATTATGTTTTCCTAATTGAATACCAAGAGATACCCCCATGAATATTAAATACCACATTTTACTCCTTTTTATTTAAAATATTAAATATATTATCAACCCCCAAAATCCTAAACATCCTATTAATATTAATGACCATACTTTTATCATTTTAATCCTCCTTTTAATTAAGTTAAGTCTGCTTACTATAGTAAATAAGCAGAATTAAACCAATTAAAAACTCCATACTCTGTCCCCATTTTCTGTTATTTTATCATAATCACAAATGGATTTAACACCATTATCAATAGCTTTAAGTAGTTTACTTTCTTTTTTCTCACTATGAAATATTACAGTACCATAAATATTTTTTCTATTTCTTGTTACATTTATCCGTCCAATTCTTGTTTTAGTTGGTGTCATTTTTTATTATCCTTATATGTTAAAGTAAAATTTAATTGTATCACTGTATATACTTGCAGATTTATCAGTAGGATAAAGTTTTAATAAATATATGAAATAATCATTCCAGAAAGTATCACCATATTCTATAATACTTTCAATCATTTTGTTATATTCACCTGTATCATAGTAATATTTTATAGCTTTCATTTTTTTACTCCTAATACTTCTAATAGTTTATTTTGTTGTGTTTTTACACCACTTTTAAAGCCTTCCATATAAATTTGATATATTACGCCTTGAATACTTAATGCTGAAAAATCAAAGTATTTTTCTGATATATGATGATAATATTTACCATCTGTATTTTTTGAAAATCCCATAGTTTGTAATATTTCTCTTTCTTTTTTTGTAAAATTATCTGTTCCAGAACATTTCATTTTAATCCTCCTTTTTTTGATAATAAATTAAAATCACAGTCTTTTTCAGGGTTAAGATATTCAGTTTTTGTATAACACATTAAAGATAGTGCATTTAAGACAACAGCTTCATCAGAGTATCTTGCATTTACTTTCCAGTATTCTGAAAATCTACATCCATTTATAAATGATATTACTTGTCTTTTTGAATCATTACTGTTTAAAAGCATTATATTCACAGCAATATCTAATAATTTTTGAATAATATCATTTTTAGTAATATATTTAGGTTCAATATAACAATAATTACCTTGAATGATTTTTAAATCCTCCCATAAGTCAGTTTTTTTATACCAGCCTTTTGCATATAAAAAATAATGTTTATCATATTTTGATATTTCATATTTCATTTTAATCCTCCTTTGTTAATCTATTATATTTAATATCAGATACATATCCTAAACCATTACAATCATCACAAATTTTAAAAGGATATTGTTTCTCATTAAAAACCTCTCTTGGTAATTTTTGTTTACCTTTACATGTAGGACATTTTTTATGGGATTTATTCATTTTAATCTTCCTTATTTAATACCCATTTTTTGTTTGGTTCAATACATATCTATAAAATCTAATATATTGTTTTCATTTAATTCATCTGTTTTTTCTATTTCCCATTTACAGACTTTACCTGTATATTGACAAAAGCATGGCGCATATTTATTATCACATAGTAATTTACAGGGTATTTTACATCCATAGCACATATAAATTTTCATTTTTTAATCCTTTTTAAAATTATCTAAGAAATCATTATAAGGTATCCAAGCTATAGCTGAATTTTGTTTATTATATTTAGCATCTAAATTACATTTTCCATTTTCTTTTGGTTCTAACATTCTACACATTGTTGGTCTATCATTTTCAAATAATTCACATCCTTTTTTAGTTAAGAAAACACATTCACCACCCCATGATGGATCATATAATATTCCTTTCTTATCTTTTGTAGCAGGTCTTACATAATATCCTTTTTCAACTTCTTCTTTATTTTTTCTAGGATCACCCTCCCACCAATCTATACAATACTTTTCAGATTTTAAAGCTTCAGTTAATAATTTTAATGATGAATCTTTATTATAAAGCTTAAAATCTTCAGGAAAACAATTTCCAGGTATATTTATACAGCATTTTCCACCACATCTTGAACATAGTTCTTTATTAATAAATGTCATTTTATCCTCCTGTAGTTAAATATCTATAATCATAATGGTAATTATCTAATATTATTTCACCTCTTTTTATACTATGTTCTTGCCATAAATCTCTAGAATATCTAAGATCTATTATTTCATTATGCATGAATATAATTATTATGATTGAAATTATTAGACTTATAGTTAGTATTATTTTCATTTTAATAATTCTTTTAAAGTTATTCCTTCACAAGTTATTTTTCCTACTCCATCATTTGAAATAGCATAGAAAAAACCAATATTATAATAAGAACCTACACATTCTTTAGCATATTCTTTAGCTTTTATAATATCAGTAAATTCTTTTGCTTCTGTATATCCATCAATACTTTCATAAAATATTTTCATATTAATCTCTTTTCATATATTTTTTTATTTCATTATTAATTTGAATACATGCCGATATTGGTTTCCCAAAAACAGAATTATAACACCAGAATGTAGTATGTAATATAAAATTGTAATTAAAACTACTGTATTCAGAAAAATCATTTAACCAGTCTTGAGGTAATGCATAATCAAATGTTTTAAGTTTTAATAATTTTGATAATCTTTCTTTTGTACAATTTAATTTTTCTATTTCTATAATAGTAAACATTTTAATCCTCCTTTTTAATAGATATATTGAGCTAAAATATCAGCTTGTGTATTTATGGAATAATCAAAGAAGTCTTTTTTTAATTTTAATTCGGATAAATCCTGGAAAAATACAGATTGTACTAAGGGGGGTGTTTTAGATGATTCTTGTGTGAAATTTATTAATTCCATACCTGCATATCCTAAACTGTTATTAGTGCTTAAAACAACCATTGTGTTCTTGTCATAGTATAATACAGATATATTATCAGATTTACCTGACAATATTACAAATGTTTTCTTTTTATATTCTAATATATAAGGTTTATTAAAATACATTTTGTGTACTTCATTCCATTCACCTTTTCTTATTTTATATTTTCTCTTGTCAACTTTCATTTTAATCCTCCTTATTGATGATATAATTTTCTACATAGTTACAGGTATCAATATTTACATAATCATTTAAATATAACCATCTGAGAGAGTTTAAAGCATTATTTATATTAAACTGTGATAAGTATATTATTAAATTCTTAATAGACATTTTAAATCCTCCTGTTAATAAGTTAAGCCTACCTATTAATAAATTAATAAATAGGATTAAATCATTAATTATACTTTTTCAGGATCTAACATTATTTCAATACGCTTACCAGTATCAATATTAATAATAATTAGATATTCTTGTACTTCAGTATCATGACTTCTAAACATGATATGACAATTACTTCCCATAACTTTACCCATATGAAAAAAGTCATGATGATATGGATTAACATTTTAATTTTTTACCACAGAAGTGACATTTTAATTCTTTTTTTGGCATTATTACCCTCCAGGTTTTTCATTAATAAATTAGTGAATACTTTAAAATATAGTTAAAATATTTATTAACCTATTAAATTAATTAGATAAAGAATACTGATTTTTTATATTCAGGCATTTTTAAACTTGTGTATCTAATATATAAAACAGAAAAAGCCCTAGAAAATAAATCCTAGGGCTTTTTTCAGATTGTTAAATTCTAGCAATCTTTTTTATCATCTATTGGACCTGAAATTTTCATGCTGATATTGTAAGTAAATTCGGAATCACTCAATGCATTTTTTGTATTCTTGTCAAAAAGTGAAATACTCTTGTCAGAACTCGTGCCAGATTCCAATCTCATAAGATCAGCATTCTGTTTTAATCCACTTTCAACAGGCAGATTGAAAAGCATTTGGGCAAGGGCAGATTTAGCGTCTTTAATAGCTTTGACATTTTCAGTATCGGCATTTTTTCGTATTGCCGTTACTGCTAGAGTCAATTTGCTCCCGTCATTTAATTCTTGTGCATTGCCTGAAAATGTTTTCGCAGGGGCAGTACCAATAACAGAATTGACAAGAGCTTTAATATTCACAAGATTATTTTTCAGGAATTCACTTGCAAATTTTCCTACTTTTTCCCGCTGTTTTTTTGCGGCTGTTATCTGATTTGCAAGGGATTGATCAAACTTGACTTTATTCAATCCTTCCGCCATTGCAACAACTTGAACGTTACTAAATCCAAGTTTTTGATATTCGATTCCAGAACTTGCAAGCACCAACTTGGAGCCTTCAAGCTTTGTTGGTTCCACGTTTACAGGTTTAACATCTTCAATCACGACTGCCGGTTTTTCACTTGCTTTTCTTAACTTGGTTGTCATGTTTCCCTTCTTTCCGGGTATTTTAACCCGTTTTTAAGACGTCTGAAATAAACGCCTTATATAATAGGTACGATTGTACTTAAAGATATAACTCTATTCTTTTATTTTATATCTATATTCAAGTCTGTTTTTATATGTATTGCAACCACTGCAAACAAACAGATACTTGTTTTCAATAAAAGAATAAACTCTTTTTAAAAATTGTTTATCCCTTAATTTATGGCAGATATAACAGGTTTTCATAATCAATCCCCTTTTTAAAAAGTTACCGGGAAAAACCTTGTTTTTGGTAATTCCCAAAAAACTAACCATTTGAATTTATTAGGTCTTTTATTTTCAATCACGATATCCGTAATAAAAGACTTAATAAATCCGATATCCGTAACGTAAAACACTCATTTTTAAAAAGTCACTGGGAGATATTTTCCCAAATCTTCATAACCTACTGAATTAATTAGGTCTGAAATATTACGGATATCGTAACCAAATTTTAAAAGAGCTTGTTTCTGATAACTTATTATGAGTTATTAATCATGAAAATGATAATAAGGTCTATGGTATGGGGTTCCTATATGCGTATTTTTATCAATAAAAAGTTGTGCTGATTTTTCTGTCTTAAATATCTTTGGTTTTTCCCCATATTTTTCTAGCCCATTCTTACCATATAACCAGTCAATTATAGTACCTTCACTGTTATATTTAATACCCACTACATATCCTAATAACTCTCTATATGCTTCCATATCAAGTCCCCTTATTTTGTAACAGGTTTAAGAATTGACCTATGATATATAGGCCATAACCGGCATACATCAGGAAAATATATATTCTGATTTTTCCAGCGTTTAAAGCTTTCATATGTCTAAATCCTTTATAGTGGCTTTTAATTCACCAATAAGAGTTATAAGTTCTTCTCTCTCAATGATATAATTTGTTTCATCAAGAGCATATTCAAGAGAGCGTAAAATATAATGAACTCTACATTTTGCTTTGAAGTTTTTTTCAGTTTTAATTGACATAATTTTTATCCTTTTTTGTCTGGAATAAAAAATCTTATCCCAGACTTTTGGTTTAAATTGTAAGATATACCATAAAAGATGATATAAGAGTTATAGCAGAAAAAAAGCCGATACCAATTAGAGCACCATTCATTCTCAGTCTGATTTGTTTTACTGTTAATTTTTCTTGCATGATTTTTCCAGCCTTCATTTTTCAATCCTCTCTATCTTCTATAAGTATGTTTAATATTTCCTGATATGCCGATACACGACCAACAGCGTTATGATAGTCTGCTAAGTACCATTTTTTCATATCATCGCTTATACAGGAATCATAATTGACTTCAGATTTTTTCAGATTTGTTTGTGCTCTATTCAATTTATTTGTCATACTTTCTATAGTTAACTTCATGTTAACCCCCTTGATTTGATTGATTAAATTGTGAGATATACCATAAGAGAAGAAACTAAAGTGATAGCCGAAAAAAAGCCGATAGTCAAAAGACAAATGTCCATACGGGTTTTGAGTTGATTCTTGTTTAATTTTTCTTGCATGGTCGGCCTCCTTGGTTTGAGTGATTAAATGGTATGTGATCCTTAAAACTAGGTCAACTTTATCTTGTCAAGGGGCAACAAACAACCTTTTTTTTTATCTTATTTTCAAGTACCTGTTATCATTGGATATAACATAAAAGATTTATAACCCAAAACCCTAAAACAGTCTTTTCTTAGGTTCTGGGGTTCTTAGGTACCTGAGATAAACTGAATGCTTCTACCTGGAATGTAAGGAAGCACTATATCGTGAATGCCTGGAAACGAAATGAATGGAGTTCATTGCCTGGGGTGTAGCACTTGTGAATGAATGGAATTCAGAGTTTAAGGGGAAGCACAAAAGAATGACCGAAAGCACTATTGAATGAAGAGAGTATGAAGAAATGACTGAATATTCAACTTGTGAATCGGGTTCATCGGCCTAAATGGTTCGCAAAGCTGACCCCATTGCTCTCAAGCAGCCTGAATAAATTTAATATATTTTTGAAATATTTTCTATTTGCAAGTTCACCACTTAAATATAATTGAGAACATTTTGTCTGATAAAAAAATTATAAAAAATAATGCTTGACAAACAGATAAAAGTATGCTATAATATAAATATTATAAATAAAGTAAAGGAGGATTAATTATGGATTGTAACAGTTGTGAATGGATAGGGTATTCTGGGAATCATAAAGTATGTGGATATTTATTGGAGAGTGGAGAGACTTGTTTTGTACATGATGGTAAAATATCTGAAGTATGTCCTATAGAAGCTTTAAATAAAATAATAAAAAATCAAATAGAAGCTTTATATGATTACAATATTTTATAATGAAATTAATATTGATTTAAAAGATATGATTATTAATAAATTTAATAAAAAAAATATAAAATTACAAAGCTGGTATAGTGATGTTTGTAATATAGTATATAATATATTTATT
>Ga0075125_10001425_pt1 | contig 11572 bp, 12 predicted proteins | sample AntAceMetag02UKN_FD_69810 | JGI IMG/M metagenome (GOLD analysis project Ga0075125, IMG submission 69810) | Saline lake microbial communities from Ace Lake, Antarctica - Antarctic Ace Lake Metagenome 02UKN | ecosystem: Environmental > Aquatic > Non-marine Saline and Alkaline > Saline | place... | reverse complement strand
TCCGGCTAATCGTCTTGCTTTTAAAGTTGCTCCATTAGTCGGTTGAGCATATGTAGAACTTTCTGGTATCCTAACTTTGGCTCCATCTTGTACTTTATATGTACCTCTATATACTATAATTTCTATATTATTTACGACCATTGTCAGAACCAAAGGTATAACATCTTCATCGCACCATAACCTAGGTATATTACTTTCTATATAATTAGGAAATAAAGAACACATTACCCATTTCCAATAACTAGGAGTGGATGAAGCAAATCCGAAACCTAAGTCTAATATTCTTAAGGTATTATCGTTTTGACAATACACGTCTTTTATGCTATAATCTGCACTAGCCGGATAATCCCATGAATAAGAGCTTTCTCTATACTCAATCGCACCGATTTTAGCTGTCCAAGCTGCATTTTTTAGATCATCTATACATTTATCCTCAATAGACTTTCTATTAGGCATTTCGAATGTCATTACATTCTTTACTTTGTTTAATTCAGTAGTAGTATTTAGTTTAGGAAAATAAGCATTATCATAAGCATCCGATTCCCATATGACTAAGTTAATTTCTTTATCTGCATTCTGTCCTGTTTCGTTATCATATAAATTGTCAGCACTATCTATATAAGCTAATCCAGTTGATTCTTTTAATAATCTTGAAGGTTTTTTTACTATCCAATTTGTATATACATTTTTATCATCTATATCTGGATTAAATGTTATACCATTCCAAAACTGATTATCATTATCTCTTTGTTTAGTAATATCGAATCTATTCCATAGATAACAAGGATACATGAATGGCTTTATTAATTCTATAGTATCATCTGTATAGTCTTTTACTAGAGTAGTAGTGAATAACATACTTTCACCATAACGAACACAATCGGACATTGTACCTAATGGAAACCATCCTGTGTTTACTTCATCAGGAAAATTATCTAAATACCAAAAAGGTTCGTGATTGACTAATACCCATTTACTTTGGTTCGTACTCCAATGATATATAGTAGCAGTTATTCCAGTAGCTTCCACTAATTCCATTATCGGAAGAGTATCTGTCAATTGTCCTAATCCATAAGGATCTTTTGGCATGAAATCACTTTCATGTGCATACCTTCTTATAAAGTTGATATGAGTATCATTAGCTTTAGGATTTGATGTTCTTAACAATCTATTATGAATAACTTTATTGTTACTATATTGATCTATCATAAACGAATAAGGAGTAACTAGATTCAAATTTAAAGAATCTCCTGATACTGGTCTGTATGTATTCGTTGCCGGTCTTATTATCGCTGCTAGATGTTCAAGGTTCGGGTTATAGTTGGCTAACCATAGGACTGATTGTAATGCGTTATCTCTTGATAAAGAATCTTGTTTCCAGTTCTCTATCATTCCTCTTTCAAAACTTACCTGATGTGTTTCTATATTTCTCATATTTAGTAATCATATTGGGATTCTTTTTCTGCTAACCAATTCAAAGGTTGTATAGTTATGCTTGATCTATTATCTTTAAACTTCTTTGAATACGCTATTGCATCCATTAATTCTTTATCAAATATTCTTTCTGACATTCCTACTATATCTGCCATTCTTTCATTACCTTGTGCTAATAACTCCATCGCTACTTGATGCTGTAATCCCCATCTAAAACAATCATATAAGAATTCTGGTATCTGTACAGGATTAGTAGCGTTAGGATCCCATAATGTCAATGTATTATCTTTAAACGGTTTACCGGATATATAATCTATTGTTACTTGTTCATCTGCTGTAAATGATTTACCAAAGATTAGAGTTAAACTTCCATCTACAGCTCCTAAAGCATCTGTAAACTGTGCCTGATAACCAAATTCACTTATACTAGTATTATTGATATTAAAACTAGCGTTACCCGATATAGTTGATCCTATTGCTTGCTGAGAAAATTCTTCACATTCTGTCCATCCTGTTATCTCGTTACCATTTTCATCTAAAGAACCTGAAACAGATCCCCTGACTACTCTAATAAATTTATGAGGACTTATTTCTACACTAGAGATACTGAATGGTAATTTAACATTATAAACTGAAGAAGCTCCGTATCCATAATTCTCCCAATATACTACATTAGGTGGCATATCACTAGCTGATGCTGTATGAGCAAATACACATCTGTAAAACATTGGTCCACCAGTATAGATAATATCATTGAGAGCGTAAACTGTTCCAGATGTCCAAGCACTTAATAGATCCCAATTAGCTATATCTCCAGCAAAAGTAGTTCCCGATGTATGTGATGTATTACAATAGTAATAATTACCACCATTCTGTACTAATTGTCCTGATGCATAAACAGTTGCTGATGTCCAAGCTCCGGCTAATGGATTAGGTATTGAACTATATCTACTTATCCACACTTCAGTTGCCCTGGCTATCTTCTCGGCTAATCTATTCATAGTATCAACATATTCTCCTCGTTGATACTTCTCCATGGCTAAATCACCAATGGAACTTTGAACTTTACTGAATATATCGTTTATGGCTACTGGCATTATTCTATTCCTTTGAATGCTGGATTATGATGTAATCTTTTCATCCAACCTTTCATAAACTTCTTCTGTGACTTATTTCGGTTTACTATACCTTCATAGTATCCCTCTAAATGGTGTACGAACACTCCCAAAGGGCTTAGGATGTCTTCATTCAATGCTTTTAGTGTCTTCGGTCCGAAAGAGCCGTCTATGATCAATCTGTCATCTTCTATGGGCCTGTGAGAACTTATCATAACCTGTAATTTCTTTACTGCAGTTGTTACTCCAATATTGATTCCTATATCGAATAACTTGAAAGCTAATTCTTTTAATATGATTTCATTATATAAAGAGTTCCAATACTTTTCTTTATATATTTCAATAGCTCTGTCTTTAGTCATAAGTCGGATATCCTCATTAGGAAAGGATCTTTTACTAATACCAAAGTTAGTTTCTCCTCCTTTATCTGTAGGATCGTTTACATAACCACCTTCGTTACGTAAGACTTCTGTTATGAATGCATCAAACCTTTTCATTACATTGCTCCTGGAGGTGTTTGTGGATGACCATATCTTACTTTATCTCTTTCAGTAGATTCATATTGCATTTCGTTAGAAATCTGTTGACTTATTTGAGCTACACCTTGATTTATCTCTTGTTCTAATTGTGCTGGTACTCTTTCGTTACGTTGTGTGTATACCTTCTGCTGAATCAATTTTACTAATAATTCTATATACTCATCGGGTAAATCTATTAAAGCTCTATAAGTGATACTTGTCCCTACTACTAACATATCATCTAGGATAGGTTTCCTATATCCCCATAGAACGTAAAATGGATCTCCAGTTGCGACAGTATAATCATCATGTGTCTGAGCCCTATTCGGAGAGACTATATTATTTCCGTGAAATATTAATACTTCTGGTCCATGATGAGTCCAGGCGATGGTAAATCTATGTTGAACATTTTGATAACTACTTTGCTGAGTCAATTGTGATATATCCCATTTAGTAGCATTTCCAACCCAAGTATTACTGTTAGAACTATTAAAGTTCATTCTTTTGATTGAATGTATCCATTGTGAAGGAACAATAGTCTGGTCAGCGTTGCCATTGATCGTTACATTCGCAATTGCAGTAGCTAAATTAACATATTCTAAATCAGATACATGTAAGGAATCTTCATAAGTTCCGCTTAACCACATACCATACCAAGGACGTTCTGCTAGATTTAATAAATTAGATATATAACTTAGTCCGGCATTCAAATGCCATCTCATGTTATCTAATTGTATGTTTTCATTGTCACCTATGGCACATAAAGCCATCACTTCAGAGACTACTTGTTCATGTGTCCAACCTTTACTTAAAGCTGTTATCGCTGATGCATTGACAATCGGCATTATTGACCTCCTTTATTTAATCCTAATTCTAATTGTAAAGCTGTTAGGCTCTCTATATCTTGACTTTCTTGTAATGCATATATCTTTGCATAAGATAACATCATCGGAATAAAAGCTTCTTCTATATCTATATCTTCATTCCAATTATAATTGGAATTTGTTCCATCTTGTACATCTATTTCTCTCGGATAAGGTAAATATCTTACATGTACCGTATATGTAAGATCATCTATAGTAAGCGATTGGTCAAACATCCTTAAACTATTAGGAAAATTGAAAAAACAAAATGCATCGGCTCTATGGACACTTCTAGCATTCAGTAAGGCTCCTATTTCGATTCCATATTTCATAGGTAATGGTAAAAATGTGAAAGGAGGATCAATACTTCTTAAGGATACTGAAACAATGTACATTGGTTTCCGATCTAATACTATATCAGTATAACCAGAATTACTTGACATTGCTGCATTTTCTTCTAAGATTGTATTGATAAATGTTTTTTCAATAATGGCATCTGATACATTTTTTGGTACAGATGCCATTGAAAGAAATATATCATTATAGATCTTTAACATAGCTCTATAGATATGTGAATCTCTTAGAGCTCTTGGAAATCTGGCTCCGTCTGGAATACTTACAGGCACATTAGTCAAAGTAGCTAATTCACCATCTGATCCAAGGAACGATACCTCATCTCCTATAGCTAAGGCTAAATTTTTATGTGCTTGCCAAATACGCATTATTCGCCACCATCCATTATGAAGTCACCTTGTTCTGCTATAAATAGAGTGTTGGTTACTACATCTCCGGGTATTGCAGCGGTAGCAGCAAATACACCAGCAGCTACAGTAGCTTGCTTCAACTGTATATAATCAACTACAGATCCATTTCGTAATTGATTACTAACATCAATATCTTGAGTTCCACTAGAATTAGTTCCTTGTTTAATGATAGCAACTTTATCAGTAGGTGTCAAAGAATCAAGATTAGCGTCTAATCTTCTCAAAATATATACACCGGTTAAATCTGTCATTTTTTCTTCTCCTTTATTTCCATGCTACTTTATAAATTTTACTTGTTATTGTCTGAGTAGCAGCTTCTGTTTTATTGTTTACCATGTAAAGATAAACATAAGCTCTATAGACTCCGGCTACTCTAGTGATATTTTTAGTGAAAACAGTTTTGTTAGAACCAGTATTAATAAAACTTGTACTGGCATCTGATAAAGTGAATGTTCTCGAAGTACCACTTGTATTTCCATCTGCTGTTACCCAATCATAATATATCCAACCTGATACGCTGTCAACGCTAAAGTTTACATTAACGCCAATACTATCTCCATTAAGGACAAAGTTAGATACTGTTACTGTTTGTCCAGCACTCGTGGCTAATGTTGCTACATTTGTAGATAGCAGAGTCTCCGATGGAGTCCCTGCTATTGATACTAGTACAAATGTTAACATTGTACAAATTAATAATATGATTTTCTTTTTCATGTTAATCCCGATCTTTCCACATTTTCTGCATCCATATTCGAACCTTGATAGTCTGAGCTGCCGTTCCTGCATAACCTAATCTTAACCATAATCTAGCATTAGTGAAAGCTAATGATCTTGCATCCATAGCATTATCATAGGTAGTAACAGCTCCAGTTTGTCCTGATGAAGCTCCTTGTCCAGCATATTTAGTCAATACTACCGGCAAATAAGAAGAATAGAATGTTATAGTATCAGAAGGTAATGGAAAACCGCCAGGAGTCATTGGTTGCAACCTTAACTGCAAGGCTAATGAATCCCGTGATTGTCCTATACTATCCTTTCCTATAATCTCAACATAAAACTTAACTGAATCACATGCGATTGGTCTTGATTGTAACATATAAGCAGTTGTATAACCTGTTGCTGTAGCCGATGATAAACATGTTTCACCAGTAGCAATAAAAGTGAATGAATACGATGCCATTGCCAAAGCACTAAAAGATACATCTTTATCGAATATAATATCAGTTTCATATTCATCTTTTGCAGTTAATGATGTTACCATCAAGAAAGCAATCAATATTAAAAATAACTTTTTCATTTTGTTTTCCTTTCTAGGTAATGGTTACTGCACCACTAAAATCAATGATACAATGATATTTACGGTATCTTCTTTGTAGACCAAACATACCTAATATCTGTTCTTTATATCGTTGTGATCCTTTAGCTGCAATACCTGTTTTTCCTTCTCCTGCATCTACTTGATAATCCCAACCATCGTGTGTTACCGGTTCGAAAGCATCTGAATGAGTAAAGTCTAAGCATAATATTTCATTACCTAAACCGTTTTCTTCCATTACCTGTGAGATAATTAAATGAATCTTACCACCACTAATGAATAATGTATTTACTTCCATGTTGAAAGCTTTAGAAGCTTCTTTATTATAGAATAAATGTTCATTCCAGAAACTCTTTCTTAGTTCTGCATCCATTGTAATACCAGTAAATCCTGCTCTTTCCATTCCGCCACCTAAACCAAAGACTTGTTTACCAATGTCCAAGAGTCCGGGCCATGTAATTGTAGGAGAACCATAGATAATAACATGTTTAGAATCTTTTATTACATAAGGTCTTACTCCACCTTGGATGTATTCTTCACCACCATTTACTGCATCAAATGATTTTCTACCTAAAAGATTTGAGTATTCTCTATCTCTAGTCATTTGACGTTTGGTCATCCATTGCTGAGTTGCCCAAGCATCGAAACCTGTTCTATTCTTTACTTGTTTGTCAGGTATCGTTGATTCTAATGTTCTTGATACTGCATACTTGTATTGCTGAGTAAAGTTCTTATCTCTTGTCGGTAACTTATGTGTTCCTTCAGGAGCTTGCGTTCCTTCACGGAATGTATTCGTACCTCTAAGTAAAATATCACCAGAAACTAATCTAGCATGTTCGTTACCAGTATCTCCAGTTCCACCATTAGCAGTATTTGTAATACCACTTGTGCTATAAACTAAACCACCAGTTAACCTACGACCTCCGCCGTCTGTTTCACCTGGTCCCATATAGCATCTATCTAGTTTAACTTGAGTCCAACCAGAACCGCCACTATTAATAGCGTTCTTTTCAATTACCTTTACTTGTTCGTAATTTTCAAACCATACGCCATTACCTGTTACTCCTCTAGTCCTAGAAAAATATATAGCCGTTGGATTACCACCAACATCGTAACCTAGATCCGGTCCTATGTTAGTACCTTGCGTTCCACCTGATGCTGGATATACTTGTCCACCTACCATTTTGGATACGATTGGTTCAGCATATAAATTTTTAGTAAACAGAATGTCATTAACATGCATTTCTGCTGCTTCTGCGTTAGTTACAGTTACCCATTGATCGAAGGTATCAGTTGTAGCAGCGTTTCCGCTACCTGATCCTTTTACAACAGTATAAAATCTTTCTAGTTCATCGATTTCTCGAACATTAAAACTCCTATCCGATACTGACTTTTTAGTCGTGAACGGATGATTCTTATGGATCATATGCGTGAATGCTGCTATATCTCGATCCAAATAGACCATTTTAGCCGAACGATCTGATCCGTCACCTCTTAGGTCTTCAGGGTAATTACCCCCTGCTAAGATGCCTTCATAGACGACGTCTAATTGTTTTGATCTCGGTTGTGTTGCCATCTTATCTTCCTCTCTTTACTGCGTCGATTAGACTATTGTTTCCAAAACTACCAAATTTATTAAATTCAGTTTTATTATTATCTTGTTTGTTTATTGTCGGTCTGTGTCGTAATTCTGAATTATCTAAGTGTTTTACTTCTTCGGTTATACCATTTCTTCCTGATTTTCTTCCAGCTTCAAATGCATCAAATAGATAATCATCAAAATTCATAATCTTATGCATATCAGCAAAAGTAATATTATCTTCTTGAGCAAATTCAGTAGCTTCTGTTACAAATTCATTGTATTCTTCTTTGGTATATCCATTTGCTTCAAAATCTTCTTGATACTGAGTTTCAATAATTTCAGTTCTTTCTTCGTCAGTCATCGATTCACCTTGCATCCGATTGGCAACCATCTCGTTGTGCTGTGAATAAGCTTCTACTAATTGTGTTTGTCTTTGTATCACGTTATGAGAATAAGTACCCGGTACAGATACTTCTTCTTGTACAAATTTATCTCTATAGTTATTTCCAAATTCTGTAGAGAGTTGATTATCTATCATCATATTTCTTTCATCTTCATTGAACGAAGCATTACCTCCATTATCCATGACATAATCCGGTGCATATATCTTTAGATAGGCTGTAGGATCTCCATTAGATACCATAGAATCAATTGCTTTTAGTTCATTGAACCTTTTGTCCTGAGATATAAGATTGTCTTTGTAAGTAGATTGTACATGATTCAGGAATTCTTCGCTTTCATTATTTTCTACTAATCCTATATAAGCATTTTTATACCAATCAGCTTCAGATTCGATTGTATCAAATTTTTCTGGTGGTATTAAATCATCTGGTATGTATGAAGGAACATCGAATTCATCATATTCGTCTGATTCATATTCATTAGATTCTGTATCTTCATTTTCATCTTCTATACTATCATCATACCCGTCTTCGTTTAGGTCTTCTATTTCTTCTGACGATTCATTTTCTTCAGATTCGATTGTTTCTTCTTCTTCATCAGGATTAGGATTAATCATTTTTTACACTCTTTTTCTTTATGGATTTTATTTTCTTCTTTACTTTTTTCTTTGGGGCTCTTACCTTTACAGATATTTTTTTAGGTTTAGTTTTTTTCTTTTTACTACTAACTATGTCTTTAATAGCTAATAGACTTTTAGTCCGTTTACCTAAAAATGATAAGAAATCTGCCATTATATACCACTTTCTTTCAAGAATTTACCAAATGCTGAGTTTGGATCATGACCCATACCTCTTATCTGAGCATCCAAAGAGTCACTCTTGGTCCCTTTAGCCGAGGCTTTCTTTCTTACTAATTTTTTCTTTTTTAATGGTTTTTGATCGCCTGCATTTATAGGAGCTTTGTTTGCTCTTCCTCTACCTATTCTAACTTTTTTAGGTGTTAATCCTACTTTTTTATCCGCCATTTTCTTCTCCTCCAATTGGTAATGATGTATTTAACAATTCTTCTGGTATTTCATTCTCTGTATAAGCAGCTTCTACTTCTCCTTTTGCTTTCGTCTCTGCTACAGCAATACTCTGTTTAGCTGATGCAGTTGCTTTTTCTACATTCATAGCTATATCTTTTTGAGCCATATTGTTTTCTGCTGCTTTTACTTTGCCTTCTAATTCTTGTACTTGTTGAGTAGCTTGTTCTAGTTCTTGTTGCATTTGTTGGATTATGTTAATCTTTTCTGCTATCTCTTTAGCTTCAGGTACATCTTCCATCTTCAACATTTCTTCAGTCATTAGAGCTTTTAATCTATCATCTTTCATTGTTTGAGTGATGAAAGCTAATTTTTCTACTGTCATTTGTTTAGTTGTAGGAAGAGAACTTACGATATCCACTCTTACCTTAAATTTCGTATCTTCATTAGAATTCATTATTTGTACTTCTTGACCATCGCCATTAGTGTCGAAATACTTCATGATTTTATTTCTAGGTGCATAAGCTTGTAAATAATGAACAATTACATAAGCTAAGTTTTCAAATGAATGTTCTAAGTTTCTACTATATAATTTTACTCTCTGTGTACCAAAGTTCTGTATTGACTGTGTAGCTCCTAATGTATTCGGTGCTTGACTTGTATCACCTTGCATAACTCCATAGATACCTGTTATGTATTCTATTAGAGTCTTGAAGTATTCTATCATATATTGAATAGACTGATTCATTCCACCTGGTTCTACCATCATTGGTTTTCCGCCATCAGGTATAGCCGGATTAAATTTTAACTTTATTAGTTTCCCAGGTTGTGACCAATCAGTTTCTATAGTATCAGGATCTAATATAGTTCCTTCCCATATAAATCCTTTACGATGTCCGTTAACAGCTATATCATACATTATCTGAGATAAGTACTTATTCATAGCTTTTACTATATCGATTATAAAATGTATAATCCCAAAGGTTTTATTAGGGCTATTGAAATTGCTGAATGGAAAACTGATTATAGGATATTTGTCTATTGGCAAAAATTTCTTCTCTATTCGCTTTGATCCTACCATTAAAGTATATTTAACTCTTTTTCTTCTATTTCTATATATCTTTAAAGATACTGCTTTTAATTTTTGTCTTTTGTTTACTAAACTTTCTAATTCCATTTCGAATGCAGGTACAATATCTTCCATTTGTCCTAATTGAATCTGCATTGCTCTTATTTCTTCTCTCATTTGCTGAATAACAGGGGTAAGTTCTTGTATCTCTTGAGACTGAGCTACGTTCTGTCCTCCTTGTGCTTCATATGTTTCAGGATTAACAGGATCTATTGATTGACCTTGGACTTCTTGATTAGCAATAGCATTACTCATTTGAGCTTCTAGTTCTGCTAATTCTTGTCCTTTTTGTATAATAATGCCATTTAGTTCTTCTTTAGCCGGATTAGGTATATCTATAGAATCAGGTCTTTTTAAAGATACTATAGCTTCTCCAGTAGTTATATCATTTCCTATATATACATTTTTATCTACTAGTTCAAAGAATTTTCTTACCCATACATACTTCTGTTTCTTATCTTCTGATACTGATAATCCAGTAAAGTCATTTGCTAGATTAATAGCATTAGGGATACCTATACTATCTACACTATCCGTATCTCTTACTTTTACATCTAATTCTTCTTCTACTTTTTTTATTCTTTTAACATCAGCTAATATTACATAGTCTGCATCAGACCAATCCCACTTTCTACTTTCCGGATCCACTATTACATGCTTCCAATTTAAATACTCCATTACGACTCTAGTAGTAGCTTCATTTTCATAAGAAGATTGTCTTACATAAATGATACCATTACCGGTATTGAGTGAATCTCTTATTACATTCTCTATTTGTTTTGATCCTTGAGATTCATAAAATACTGCATGATAAGCTTTCTGATAAGCTTCCACGAAATCTTCAGTTGATTCTTCAGCAGATATTAATCTAGGGACAGGTTTTGTAGCCGTTAAAAAAGCTAATAGTTGTTCAACTATGGCATAAGTGAATTTAGTTGAAACGGGGATGTTATAAGTGGCTTTTTCGGCATCTATTTGTTTCTCGTCGAATTGACTTAATGTAGAATCGACATCATTATAATAAAACTCTTCACATAATTTTCTGTATTTACGACTTTTGAGAGCATTCTTAGCCTGAGTAGCTGTCCAGAATAAGCTCTCTAGTCTTTTTTCTTCGTCTGTTTTATTAGTATTATTTTTCATATAATTTCTTTAGTTATACAATACTTACCTATTAAGTTAAATATTATTTCTTAATAAAACAAATAAAAAAACAAAGTACAGTGAAAACTCAACTACTAATGGAGCCGGTTATGTGTACTTTGTTTTCCGAAAGAGACAAGATTCGAACTTGTAACTGATTTATTTAAAAATCATATTCTTCTTTAAAATCTTTATCGGCTGTTATACTTTCTACTTCGTGGTTCTGCATATAATCAATATTTCTTAGATTAATTATACCATTTAAATCTATTTCTGCATTAAT
>Ga0075125_10001424_pt1 | contig 11574 bp, 26 predicted proteins | sample AntAceMetag02UKN_FD_69810 | JGI IMG/M metagenome (GOLD analysis project Ga0075125, IMG submission 69810) | Saline lake microbial communities from Ace Lake, Antarctica - Antarctic Ace Lake Metagenome 02UKN | ecosystem: Environmental > Aquatic > Non-marine Saline and Alkaline > Saline | place... | reverse complement strand
GAATCCATTGAATAGACACCGACTTATTTTTAAAAGAGATGAATATTTTGAAAATTGTTAAATGTCCTTATTGTGAATCAGATAAAAATTATAGAACTAAAATGTATCATAAAATTGACGAAAATTACAGAGTGGTGCATAAAAACCATAATATTATTTTATTGTAAAAATTTATAAGTAAACGTTTACTCTATAAGTTTGCACACCTCTTAACCTCAATTTTTTTCATGCTGATTTTATCAGCTTTTTTTCCACACATTTTTATACATATATTCTTTTATTATACTTACTTAGGTGATTAAATGTCAGTAGATTATTTGAAACCAGTGAACTCAGAAGTAATTAAAGCGAAACCAACGAAAAAACTCAATGTGCGTATACCCGTAGCTATTCATGCAAAATTAATATCTTTTCAGAACAGCGACATATCAGAATTTGGATCTATGAATGATTTTGTTATTCAATCAATGCTCAAAGAAATGCGAAGAATTGAAAACGAAAGTCAAATCCAAAAAATTACACGAAGAATTATTCGTACGGTTAAAAAAGACGAAAAACAAAAAGCAACTACAGCTTTAAACCAACTAATTAAAATAGTGGAGAACCTTGAATCTAACTAATATATACTATGTCCAATTTACCAAACCAATTGATTTCATTATTAAGATTACGTTTATAAAAAGAATGGAAACTATTGGTGGAAATAGTATATTTGTTCAAGGAACTGAAGTTTCAGAAGGAATACATATAGAATTTTACTGTCCTTTTGAATTAGAACACATGCTTCAACAAACTAAACCAGTAATAGGCGACACCGTTAAGTTTGAATACTTCGGTCATCATAAATTTAACAATAAAATTCAACACCAGTTTTTTGTAGAAATATTGGAAAAAAATACAAAAAATTAACTTTTTTCATTCTTTTTGTGATCCACACGAACCACAAAACACATTTCTTCCAGCGTTATAACCACCGCAATTACCACATCTCCACCTTTTTCGCTTGGCTAAATATTCTGGATCTTTATAGAGTACTACGCTGTTTTTCACCACACCTAATTCAATTTTGCCTTGTGCAATAAATTTCTTAACCGCTTTATACATCTCTTGCCATGAAATTTTTAACATATCAACTATTCCAGCAAATTTAGAATACATTTCGCAGTCTATGAACTCATAGATTTTATTTAGTTTATATTTAGAAATTTTCCCTTCCGAATGGTTCATTTTCCATAGGTATTTCTTTAATAGCATCTCTTGCTCTACGGACATCTTTGTTTTATCTCTAATCGGATAATCTGATAAATCTATGTTATAATACTCGATCAGATGTTCTAAATCTGCTACTAAGCCAGGAGATTGATACCCTTTCCAGAACAGATATTTCTTTCTTTTTCCCGTTCCCTCATTCATCTTAAAGGTATCAATAAATACCATTCTTACATTAACCAGTTTTAATTGTTCTAAAAAAAGGATTGCGTTCTCAAATGTTTCCTTCTTGAGATGAATTAAATCTCTCAAATAAGTTTTACTTACTCTTCTTCGAGTATATACCATATTCGCAATCTTAATTACAGCACCATTAAACTTAGATGTGTAGGCATACTTGCTTGGATCTATTACTTTTTTCTTTGGTTTACCGCCTGGCATATTTTCACCTTTACATTAATTTACTTGGACTTTGGTTTTAAAGTGTTAGCGAACTTATACACTAGATCGGTGATAGTTACTGCATAAGGGATACCAGCCGACATATCTCTATATGAATCAGTAATCCAATCTAACATTCTGCTTTTTACATTTAGTGGTAATTTCGCATCTGGAATTGATGTAATATAATCTATCGAACCACTAAGACAACCGCGTGGATTTTGAATACCCATAGTCAATGCTTCCGATGTATTTCTTTTGAATAAGGATTTGATAAATGATGTGTTTGAATCAAATGATAACTTGATTGAATCCAGTGTTAATTTTCCTATAGCTCTTGCTGGTTCTAAGAAATTATTAAGAACATAGCGCATTGTTCCCCTAGAGTGTTTATAAATCGCATCATAAACTATTTGTTCATCTCCCACAATTTCAATACCTTCACCATCGATTACTCTACGAACTCCCTCTGTTATAGCATCTTTCGACAACTGGTCAAAATGATATGCTTTGAACCGATCTTGTATTGGGAGTATTATTTTATTGGCGTAATTGCAAGCTAAGAAAATATTACATTTTTTAGCTACTCTCTCAATAGGTTTACGTAGTACGGACTGAGCGGATTTACTGAGATAGTCGCCTTCATCCAAAAAGGCAGTTTTACGCACCGAAGAATCTAATCCACGTGTGTCCAAGAATTGAATCAAATTATCCCTAATAAAATCTACATTATTGTCTGTTGAAGCATCTATCTTTAAAACGTTATTTGGGGGGACTACGCCATGATAATACTTTTTAATAAGTAGATTAAATATGAGAGTTTTTCCCGTTCCTTGCACTCCTTCAAACATTAAATGAGGAATATGATTCTGGTCTAAGTAAGCACGAAGTTCGTGAATAATTTCATCCCGACCAAGCACTTCTTCAAGCGTTTTTGGTTTATATTTTACAACCAATGGTAGTAGTTTTAATTGTTCTGTCATTGTTTATACCCTATTTCTGTATATTTTACTGCTGTAATGAAAAAAATAATATATTTTTGACCAGTATGATTAACTGGAGTATATATTTTAATTTTATATGTTATCCATTTATTAAATGAATGTTTACATAAGAAATTTACTATCTATTTAAACTCATAATACATTTAACGTATCCGATATTTCCTTTAAACCATACAATTCCTTATAGAATTTTGGATACCGAACTGATTTTGGTTCTAATTTTTCTGAAAATGTATATAAAATTAACTTATTCAAAGATTCGGGTGTAGTTTCAAATCTTAACTGATAATAAGTCTTCATGAATCTAATAACTTTTTGCTGAAACTGCTTATGTTTCATGGATTGGAAAAACAAAAATTGCACGAAAGTTTCGAAGCGGCAATTCTGCAAAATTCTGATTTGTAAAGATTTATCGTTGGAATATAAAAAATTTTCTATAATCCAAATTTTATTTGTATAATCTGGAATATTCCCGAAGATTGTTGGGCGAATTCCTATCCTATTTTCTTTTACTGGTTTTTCACTAAGGAATATTATACTATGTGGAGTTTTAAATCTGAAGATATTTATTAACTCTAAAGGTGTCATTGCCTTTTTCTTTGAAACTTTCTTCTTTTTCTTTGCTTTTTTAGTTGTTTTTTTCTTTGGTTTTGGAATCCGACTAATCATATCAATATTAATTACGAACAAAGTAGGCATTTTCTTTAAGAAAAATCCACCATTTGAGATAATGGCCGTAATCCATTCAATAAATTTATTCCATGTCTTAGGTTCGTTAATATAATAAACACGATTATCTTTTTCATAATGAAACACTAAGTCAAGATCACTAAACTCATTAGTAATGATGTTAATGACTTTTTGACCAAGTGTATCATTCAAGTAGTTTATATGTTTTTGATTCAGTGTCATAAACATGATCTCCTTTAAATGTATATTCGCAATTTGGATCTAATTCAAAAGCAGAGCTGCTAAACATCCATACTTTACCAATTTCATAGTGTTTTTCATTCTCTTGAAATTTTTCATCCACAATTATACTTTCAATATTAATAGGCTCAATAGAATTATAAGCAGTCGAATATAATTCTGTTAAATATATTTTATAAAATTGTAATGCGGATCTAGTGGGAATACAAACCCATAATTTTGTAGAAACTTTTTCAAATTTTAAATTATATAATTTATTTGGATAAAATTCAATAAAGAAATTTTTTCTAAGTTCTTTATTTTCATCGTATTCAGTAGTTATTGTAATTCTAGTCAAATCATACATTTCACCATTCATAATTTACATTCACCTTTATATTCTAGATTTAGTTTAAATTGATTTAATAAAGGACTCTTATCATTCATATCTCTTATATATTGAAATTTTTCTAATGGTTCTCCACACTTTTTACAGAATTCACCATATCCGTTTTCTGTTAAACAATTTGTGCAAGTTAAAAACGGTCTTACAGAAATAATACGTGTTCCGCATGTAGAACAATAACCACTATTACTAAAAATAGTTTTCATACATTTTGGACAAAAATCTGATAAACAATACTCTGAACTAAAATCATTTGACATTATTATTCCAATTGCATCTATAGATGGTAATCTCATTCTCTTTCTTTTTCGTTTCTTTCTCATATTTTTCTATTTCTCCAACACTGGTTTGAAGATAACGTCACAACATCATCCTTTTTGAATTTATTACTATCCTCTAAAGCCTTATAACTTGCTTTCTTGGCTGAATCTATTTCAGAAATACGTTGCACAGCGAACTTACCTTGATAATATCTGGTTTCATTGTTAGAAGGAACTTCAACTTGTTGAGATTTAATTCGTTTAATAATTCCAATATCTTCATCTACCTTATTAAAGAATTCCTCCATGGTTGGAAGGCTAATCTGTTCATCGACAAACATAATATTAATATCATATTGTAATAACGCTTTTTCTACAATATCCGCTACTTTATCTTTATCTACTTCATCGAATCCTTCTAAAGCGATAATAGATACCTTAAGTTCTTTTTTTCCCATGTCATAGTCCTCTTTTAATGTATTTCGCATAGATGACCAGCCGATTAAGTCCTCTTCTGTCCATTTAGTATGTTTATTGCTGGTTATAACAGATAAATTACTTTTTTCAGCATACTCATTAATAAGTTGAGTATATTCTTCGAATGCTTCGATATAAAATTCATTTGTATCAACAAGCATAATTTTAGAATCCAAAATAGTCATATGTAAAAAGTCAATTCAAAACTTTTAAATGTTTACATTTACTAATTTATAATGTTTACAAATAAGTGGTAAAAAATGAGCAAAATAAGAATAACTCGTAAAACATGTCCAGATTGTTATTCAGTGTTGCAATTTCCTATTGTTATTCCAAACGCTGATTATTCTAAATCTAAAATAATAGAACGATGTGCTACGTGTTTTTGGCGTAAAGTTGAATGGTTTCCACCACAGAAGGATGAGAAAAAATGACAAATTGTGATAAAATAGATATACAGCAATTAATGATAGATCGTTGTGATTTATGTCAAGATCCATCAGTTAAAGTGGCTGAAATTGAATTTCAAAATGGATTTGATCCGTATCCAGTAATGAAATTCATTAATGTTTGTGCTAAATGTGCTATGGAAATAGCATACAAGTTAAAAATGGATGAATCAAAATAAGCGAACAAATAACCCAACACGAAAAATACGAAGTCCGAATTCAATGCCCATGTTGTAAGAAATTTATTTGGGTAAAAATAGAAAAAGAAGTGGAGATACGAGATTGAGCGAAGAAACTAATTTTGAAAAATTACAACGGAAAGCCAAAGAGAATGACACAAATTGGTTGATTGAATTTTTAAAAGATGAAAAAACTACTATTATTAAAGTAGAAATGGATGATATAAAGGATGAATCGAAATGAAAGAAACCGATATTATAAATTTACCTATAGTGTATAACCACACAAATATTACTATAGGATCATTAAAAATCACTAATATTGATTTTATTAAGAAAATAAAAGAGATCTACATAAATCTATCAAAACCTAGTGAATATGATGAATTTGAGTTTTATGTCGCATCTTTAGACGATAATGGTGATATAACATTCGATGGAAAGTTAAACAGAAAAAAGGATAGAATATAATGTCACATATTTGTAAAAAAATGGAATTTGGTCATTTTAAAATACAGAATTATGGTGGTATATGGGTAATGAGTGTAAATTCAGAATATTACGAAAGTCCAATTGAATTTTGTCCTTATTGTGGCTTGCATAAAACATTATTGAAAGATTGTACTCAAGAAGAATACAATACACATCTTGAACGAATAGGAATGTAATAAATATGAGCACATACAAAATAAATATTAACACAATTGATGATGATCTTGAAGGAAACTGGTGGCAATACATCCGACCAGATTTTTCCTTTAAACCATCAATTCATTCTGATGAAAGGGCAGCCTTTGATATTGAATCAAATGGAGTATTAATCCACAAACAGAAAAACACTGAAGATATGTTTCCAATTTTACGCTATCATTTAATAGGTGCGGATGGAGATGTATATGAACTACAATTAAAAAATATTAAACCCTACATGCTACGAAATTTAGGGAAATACATTTTACGCCAAAAGAAATTACCCTTTGGTTGTAAAGTCACCCGTTCTATGAAAAATGGAAAGGTAACTATAAAATACGAACCAAATGAGTTTACATCCTACGCTATGACTATTAATCCTAAAAAAATAGGCTATTCTCAGAACCGAATTGAAAATCTTGAAAGTTGTGAAACCAACGAATTGGATAATAAACTACCAACGCAAATGACTATCGATCCTATTATATGGTGCAATGATATAGAAAACATTGGTCGAAATAGTTCAAGAGTAATTATTCGAGATACAGAAATTACTGCAATTGATCGTAGAATTGCTACATTTAAAGAGCATGATACTATCTGGTATTTCCTTCATGGTGAAAAAGGAACAATTGATTTTGAATATGAACCTAAAAAATTCAAACCAGTGGAAATAGAAGCTGTTAATTTTAAGTGTAGCGAAAGTGCAATGGATAAATTTAAACTCAAAATTGGCGATAAAATTATGTTTAAAGGACAATTTAAAGAAACAAAATTCTTAGGCAAATTTATACAAAATATTAGGAAGTTTGAAAAAAATGAAAAATGAATATGTAATATATAAATATCCGCTTGGAATAGAAGTAAATGTATTCACTACTATTACTATATTTATACCAAGGGATGCTCGAATTAGAAGTGTAGGAGAACAAGAAGGAAAGTTATTTGTATGGGCTGAAGTTGATTCTCGACCAGTTATAAAAGAAAAAAGAGTATTTATAACTGTAGCAACTGGACAATTAATGGATACGAAACTAGATATGAAATATATCGGAACTGTGCATTATAAACCATTCGTATCACATATATACGAGTTGATGTAAACAAATGAAAAAAATGATAAAAAAACGTGATGTAATCTTAAGTTTAAAACCCAAATATTGGGATATGATAAATTATCATAAAACTAAAATTGTAGAATTTCGACGTAAATGGGTAAAAAAAGGCACTCAAATCAATAAATTATGGTTTTATATTACTTATGGCAATCAAAAACTACGAGGAATAGCATCGGGTATAACATGGATTAAATCAGATTTATCATATATTTGGGATAAATACAATAAGCAAGGTGGTATTACTAAAAAAGAATTTGATGATTATTTTGAAGGATTATCTGAAGGTTATGTAATTATGTGGAAATCTATAGAACGTATTGCAATTCCACCGCGTTTTAAGTGGAAATGGTGGAATCGTCCCCCTCAAAATTTCATGTATGTAAAGGATGAGTAAAATGGAAATAGATTATATGGAATTTGACGGAACTAATCCGTTTATATGGTTCAAAAACAATGCAGATAAACCAATTCCTTTCCACGGACATTTATGGTACAAAGGACAATTAGAATACCGAAATTTACAAGAAACCAGAGATATTTTTTATTCTATAATTGGATATACTATGTCGTGTGAAGAAGGAAAATCACTACAAGAGATATATCAGTGTTTAATTTTACGTTGTCCCGTGTTTAACGAAGTAGCACGATTATTAGAACCACCCGCAGCGTGGGAAGTTGATATGGAAGAAGAGATGGATAAATTAGTTAAGAAGATTAGAAAACAGAAAAAAAGGTGTGATAATTGTTATCATGGATGTGATCTTCCGTATGATGAAAGATATAAATGTAGTGAATGTATTGGTCAAGATAAATGGAAACCGTTGGATTGGGATAAAAAATGAGCAAACTAAGTGAAATGTATTTTAAACATGTATATAAAGACGGAAAGAATTGTGAAAATCCTTATGTAGAAGGAAGTAAAATGCAGAGCGAAAAGTGATTGAAAAATGATTGAACCAACGAAGAATGATATAGGTCGAAAAGTATATTTCAAACAAGAATGGATGGAAACTAAAGATTGGGAATATGGTATCATTACCAGTTTTAACGATAGTTATGTATTTGTGCGCTACGGATCATAACAAACCAGTAAATCAACATACAGAGTGAACTTATATTGGAATCAAACGAGAGTAAATTAAAATGAAATCCTTAATTCAACTTTTATTACCTTATATCATACAGTTTTTTATATATGAAACCCATTATTGGAATAGTGATTGAATATGATTGAAAACATCAAAGAAGAAATTAATAAAATACATGCCGATTTCGGTAAAAAATTGGCTAATCTTGACCTTGAGCACAAAACCAAGCGAGAGAATGCAAAGAATGACCGAGATAATCGTATTAACGACGTTAAAGCAGAATTACAAGAAGCCTTATCACTTATTGATAATGTAGATAAGAGAGAAACCGTGGAACTAAAACATCAATCAGAACCACGACCACGAAATACAGGAAGTGCTATTAGATGAAAACATTTGAAACAGTTGGAGAGAAATTCAATAACGACAATATAAAGATTGACGAAGAATCTTCTCAAATTTGGATACAAATCCAAGATGGACCGATTAAAGAAGTCGGTGTGAATGGCGAGCAGATAGATATGATTGGAAAAATATGGTTAGAAATTATTAAGGAATTTAATTTAATATATCCATGTGAAGAAAACAAGCAATCTATTAAATATATAGAAGAAGCGTTAATGTGGCAGCACAAACGCACCATAAATCGAACAAAACGTGGAGTAGAAGGTTTAAACAAACCTTAATTTTTTAATTTATATAACAAACAAGATCTGTTAGTGTGAATGTAACAAGCGGGAACACAACTGTTTACCATATCAGAAAACGTTGGTTCGAATCCAGCACAGATCAACTAAGTCTGTTTCATGGTGATAGTTTAAGGAAAACACTCAGAAATGAGTAATGGGGGATCTCGTAGCCTTCGCACCAGTGAAACGGATTTTTTCATTAGAAGGGAAAACAAAATGGTACATTATATAATCAAACTAAAACAATATTATTATCTCTAGTCGTCAGTTGTCGATGCTCCAATCACTGATTCCTTAGATATAGACCAACTTACACAGCAAATCAAGATACGAGAAGGAGAAGAAGGTTTACGGAAACTTCCCGCTCGATTGAAACGAGTAGAAGAGAAAGGTACCAGTGCTTTTAATTATTCTTCAGTAGAAGAGTTAATCGCTTGTAATCGTGCTGGTGAGAATGAAAACCATTTATCAATGGATGAATTAATTAAGGAATACCAATAAGGAGTGACCCTGTATGCTAACAGCCAAGAAACTACAAACAATTCTACACACCTTGATTGCAAATTATGAAGAATATCCCTACGAAAATGAAGAGCAATTTGCTCAAGACCTTTTTTATAGTATTGAAGGATACCTAACCCAGAGTGACCCAAATGAATGTGAAAGTAAAAATAGATGAGAACCAAGATTTTAAAAATATGATTATAAAGCGGATTCAACAAGAATTACATCAAATCCTCAAAACTGATTTTAATAATATTGTAAAATCGAAAGTAGAGTCAGATGTAGAAAAACATGTTAAAAACTTTCATTTTGATGAGAAAGTGCGCCTTTGGGTTAAAGACTATGTCCAATCGCGAGCAAAATCAGTCGTTGGTGATTCTTATTATGGACATAGTAAAATAGATAAATATATTCAAGACTACATTGATAAGCGATTAGCAGACCGTTTTGATAAAGCCTTTGACAAGCGATTCACCACAAGGAGTGACCCAAATGAACAACCATAAATCCTTTACCTTAATTAGCAACTATTATATGAATCGCTGGCCGATCTGTCCTGTCTGTAAGAAGGAGGGAAAACTCGGTGAATCATGGTTTCGTGATGAACAAGATATGTTTTGTTCCATTTCATGCCTTAAATGTGGCACATGTGAACATACAAATGTGGACAACTATCCATGTATTGATTGTGGAGATGATCGACCTCATTATAAACAACGGAGGGACCCCCATGCCCACTGAACCGACCGATAAAGAAGTCCGCCATTGTAATATCTGTAAGAAACAATGGATGTTTAAAGTATATGGTGATGAATGTCCTACTTGTCAAGGTATTGGATATATCGGATTCCTCACCAAAGCAGAGGCGCCCATACCCCTTGAACATAAAATGATCGGGCTTTCTAATTATAAAGAGAGACAAGAAGAAGAGCCCGCCACCAACATTGCTGATATTATCGGGATTGCGGGAGATGAGCCCACCGAGTGTGAACATCATTATGTGACACGATCTGATTTGAAGATGAAATTTTGCATTCATTGTTATAATCAAATCCAACTACCTGAAGAGCCTGCCGTCGATGTGTATGAAGGGAAGCAGCTGGTCGAACGCATGAATGGGAGCAATGATCCATTTGAAGTCAAATTAACTAATGAAGAAATTGAATCTCAATTAGACCGCTGTAATGAGGAACCCAGCGTTGCTCCTCTTAAAATAACAGTTCCCCAATGGGCACAAGACGTGGTTAATAGTGAGGACTGGCGCGCCAAATGTTTAGAGTTAGAGAAAATTATAGAAGAAAAGACATGGGCTTTAGCCAATTGCGAAACAGAGCGTCGCATTACTGAAGACGAGTGGAAAGCCAAATATGATGAATTAGCATTAACCCTTTCTACAATCACAGAGATGAAAGATAACCAAATCCGAAATCTCTCCATCATTAACAAATATCTCAAAGCATGGCTTAGTGAGGGAGCCGCATGAGTGAACCCACAAATTGTCTTGGAATCAGCAATGCGTATTCAGATGCTGTTACTAAATTAGCAGAATTAAATACAATTGAGTTAATTGAAATTCAACAATGGATTATTAATGCGATTCAAATAACAGCAAAGAATTTAGAGGAGCGAAACGATGAGTGAACTAATGAAGATAGGTATTATCATATTTTGGGTAGTTGTATTTTTAGTTACATGTGCGAGGTCTAACTAATGAGTGAACATAATAATTATACTCAAACTAAATGTTGTTTTTTCTGTAAATTTTGTAATCATGAAACTGTAACTACTTATTTAAAACGAAATGAAAACACAGAAATTACTTATTACTGTACAGAACATGAGATTGGACCAAGCCCAGTATTTGTATGTGATAAATTTGAATGGAAACAATGGGTGTTAGATGACAAAAAAAGAGGGATCATATTGAATAAATTAAAATTTTGGTTCATTATTCTATTGATTAAATTACGAATAATAAAAGTTAAACCTATAGATAGTATATCTTGGAATTATTATTATCCAGCGGAAACACAGCATATCATATGGGATGATAATGTTTACCAATTTAAACAAAAAAACAATTGTTGGGTTACAATTGATGAGCCTAAAATTCAAAATGCTATGGAATTAATATTTAAGGAGATATGAACA
>Ga0075125_10001422_pt1 | contig 11584 bp, 25 predicted proteins | sample AntAceMetag02UKN_FD_69810 | JGI IMG/M metagenome (GOLD analysis project Ga0075125, IMG submission 69810) | Saline lake microbial communities from Ace Lake, Antarctica - Antarctic Ace Lake Metagenome 02UKN | ecosystem: Environmental > Aquatic > Non-marine Saline and Alkaline > Saline | place... | reverse complement strand
ATTTTTTGTAATACGATTCTAAACATAGAAATACTCTACATCTTCTTCTACATCGTAGTACCAAGCAACATTTGCATCATAGTTGCAGTAAAACTCATATCTATCTGGATTCTCATTTAACCTATCAAAAATCTCTTTTTCTACAGAAGAAAAAGCAAGAAAATCACTTTTAGTAATTTTTTCCCCATTTTCTACTAATTGAGCTAATTCAGTAGCATCTTGAGCTACAAAATCCTGTAATACAGGGTCTTCAAAAACAGTAATACAATTTCCTATACATACTTTTATTCTTGATTCATCAACCTTTTTTATTTTTGTAAAGTATTCTTCATAATCCATATTTTTTCTCCAATTTTTCTTATTATAACAAAATTTTTATTTTCCTGTGAAAATAAAAACTTTTTGATTTTAGTTCAGGTCAGCCAAAATATATTCTCCGCTATCAATTTTCTTTTGTGTTTCTCTTTTAGTTTCACCGAGGAATAGGTTGCGGTATTTGCCAATGGTTGTGGAATGGTCCCATTTATTACGATCCAGAGATACAATTACTCTTGCATTTGCGTTATTTGAATTAACCGTCTTTATTGCAATCACTGAATTGTGACTTTGAAATGTCTCCCGGCAGACAGAGTCGTAATAGTCGGTGATAACAAATTGGTTTGCTACTTTGTTTCCGTTTATGTCTGTCATGTTTTCGACTTTCATTTTCCTACTCTTTCAGAAAAACCTTGTTTCAGTCCATTTTTCTTATTACAGCAAAATTTTTATTTTCCTGTGAAAATAAAAACTTTTTTGTTTCGGAGAAATAAAAACCAAATAGTGGTCAACTATTTCGGTAAAGTGCCAATTAGTTTTTTCTCTCCTCACAATCTAAATTTATTTGTCGAGCTGCACAGCATGGAGCTTATGATATTCGATAAGCCCGGCAATGATGGCCGATTCACGCTGTTGCTTGTTACTGGCAGGGAAACGACTAATCTTGCCGTCTGGTTCTATGCGGAAGGAACCTGCTTTATAGCAAAGACCATTTTTTATTTGATGAATAGTTCCAGTCATAGCACCGTCATCGTTTTCCTTGCCGACTTCCTCGAAATACTCTCTTTTGCCGATTGTCCAGCCGTTACTTGCTTTGGCCGGCCCTGCCATCTGCAATTCCGCAAGTAAGGCAGTCATCACATAATCTGCTTTCGCTGATACTGAGTATCCCATCATTTTACCCTTTCAGAAAAACCTTGTTTCAGTCCATTTTTCTTCTTATAGCAAAATTTTTATTTTCCTGTGAAGAAAAAAACTTTTTTGTTTCGAAGAAATAAGAACCAAATAGTGATCAACTATTTCGGTAAAGTGCCAATTAGTTTTTTCTCTCCCCACAATCTGAATTTAGCAGAAGGATTTAGAGCAAGCTGGATTCTTATATCCAAGTCAAACACAAAGTAATCCCAAAGTTTTCCTATACTGCCTCTCTTGATTGTCTGAAAATGTTTTCCATCTGGAGCAAATTCTACTCGTGCCATATGTTATCCTGTCAAGAATAATAGTTACGGTTTACTTGTCAAAACCCATAAACCTACGCTCCGTGAAGCGCAGTGTTGCGGGTTTTACAAACCTACCCTACCAGATGTCGGGCACAACTACCGCGATTGATAATATCGTCTAATGTGCCAAATAAATGACGTTTGTTGATTCGCCCGTATCCTTTGGAGCCATAAACTCTTTCGGTTTGTTTTTCGATAACATAGCGGCCAGACTGTCCGACATTGACGAGGATATATTTTACTTTCGGCACAATAGATGCCAAATACGATGTTTCGTTTCCCCTAGTAGAACCGCATAATCTTATTAAGGCGGCTAATTCCTGAGCTTCGACAATTTCAGCAAACTTTTTGATTTTCTCGTCCATTTTCTATCCTTTCAGGAATAATAGTTGCAGTTTAGCTTTAGGCTACCATCCAGCCAAGTGAGATAACCGAGACAAACTATATTTTTTGATTAACGGTTTAATATGTTTTTCCCAGGATTCGAGTGATGGTGTTACCCAGATTATGCGGTTTTCTTTTCGCATATCAGTAATCAACTCACCTGTTTTTAGTAAATTACTAACGTCCTCCCAGCTAAAGAGACCCCAAAGTTTTATTTTGTCCCATTTTTCGTTTTTGTGAAATCGCACTTTTCGCCGTGCCATTTCAGCCCAGACTTGATGTTTTGGCATTCTCATTTTTTTACTCCTTTTTTTCTTATTATAGCAAAATTTTTATTTTCCTGTGAAAATAAAAATTTTATTATAAGCCCTAACCTGTTCTGATTTCGTGCTTACATTGAGGACAAACTATAATACTTTTGACAGTAAAATCTTTATAAACCCAATCATCTCCAACAGCACACTTGCATTCAGGACAACGCTCAATTCCCAAAATTTCTAATTCTTCTATAGCTCTAATTTTTTTATCCTTTTAGTTTTGGAGTTTTATGTCTTATGTTTTTATCCTGAAAACGCTTCTTCTCGTTGCTTTTGAGTTATCGAACCGATAGATTCAATAAACTCATATCTTGCATTAAAAAGTTCGAGAACAAAACCAGCAAAATCATCGTTACGACCCCATCGTTCCAGTTTGTTATCTTTTGTTAGTACAATAATCTCATCTTTTCCCATAGAGAATAGAACCAAATCTTCTTCTTCTAATGTTGCTGTCGTTTGACTACCAATAGTTTTCATAATTCACCTGTTTTTTTGCCATTTATTTCTTCATTTTAATTAATTTACAGCAACATACTAACAAAAAAGTTTTTTCCTGTGAAGAAAAAAACTTTTTCTGTTTAACTTATTAAAGACAAAATATGTTCTGTCAGTCCTTTTTAGCTTTTGCGATTGCTTCTTCACATTTCCAGGCTCTTTTATTGCAATCTTCAAGTATATTTAAGAGCTTTTTGAGTAATCGAACAAGTTCATCGGGCAACATAGGAACCGCAGCAAATGCCTTTAGAATCTTACACCATTCGTAAGAAGGGCTACTGGAAATACCCTTGCACGCTTCCAGCAATTCAGGTGCGGCAGCTATAAGGCGAGAGTTAGCGTTAGCGTTGTCTTTTCTCGAAAAGTCAATTTCTGCTATAGTCTCTTGAGCAGTGCCATTGTTGATTTGTAATACATATTCGTACTGATTATTTCCTCTTTTCTGTCGTGTTTTCCATTTTCCTTGTGTGTAACTCATTTTCTTATCCTTTCAGAAAAACCTTGTTTCAGTCCATTTTTCTTCTTATAGCAAAAATTTTATTTTCCTGTGAAAAATTTATTGAAAATACTCTTGTCCCTTTGGTATGTAGTAACCTACCACCAAGTCGTCATCAAGACCGTCTTTTTCGAGTTTCCGGAAACTCTCTCTTGCTATCGGAGTCAAGTCTCTTGCATAGACCGGATTGCATAGGCTACGCATTGCCTCTAGTATTCGTTCTTGATGAGTCATAGTTTACCTACCTTTCTGTATAACAACATAATAATAAAAAAGTTTTTTCCTGTGAATTATATTACTGCCAATTCCTGTTCTACTATATCCCAATCTACGTGGCTCCAACACTTCAGGGACTTAACAGTTTGTAATAACAATCTTGCTCTTTTTTCTTCATAACTCAATATCCTTTTTGCGTGTTCCATCGGAGAAAGTTTCGGAGAAGAAATATAAGGAATATCTTCTATTTCATTCCAATAAGGATTAACTTTCTCTTCTTTTGGCTGCAGTGTAGTAAAATCAAAACCACACTGGCACTGGTGTGTTCTAACTCCAATTATCTTTTTACATTGTGGACAGGTTTTTCTTCCTCTACCTTTTGTTAGTGCCTTGTGTTCTTTCACAATAGCAGGAGCTTCTCTCATATTTTTAGTGGCAAAGTTATAACCACATTCGCAGAGCAATCTTCTTGCTCCTGTTTCCTTATCACAATTCGGACAGGTTTTTCTTCCTTTTGCCATTTTAATCTCCAATTTTTCTTATTAGAGCAAGACTTTTATTTTCCTGTGAAAATAAAATCTTGCCAGCTGATTTCTAATCCAGTCCGGAACTGGACACCAAAACTGACAAGATTATCTGTTTGTCTCCTTAACAGGAAAACTCTATTCTGCTACCCAATCGAGCAGCTTTTTACATTGGCGGTTCTTGACGACCTTGTTGTTTTTAATTATAAAACTAAATTTTTATTTTCCTGTGAAAGGATTTTTCTTTGATAAAATTCTCTTAATTATTTCAGCATCTTCTTTTCCCGACTTAACTTTAAGCACTGTACTCCCTCCAAAGACATTAACTTTAATCTCATCATTATCAGAAATCACTTCAAAAAACCCTGCTGATAATATAGCATCATCTCGAGCAATATACTGATGGTCTTGAAGATTAGAAAATAATATAGGAACTTTACACCCCAAATGTGCAATAATAATATATTTTCCAAAATCCATTTTATTTCTCCAATTTTCATTATTACAACAAAAAAGTTTTTTCCTGTGAAAGAAAAAACTTTTTTGTTTATAATTACTTACAATTTTTTTGCAGCAAGTTCAGCTTGTTCTTCTATAAATTTTGTAAAAAGATAGTCACACTGCCACTTAATTTTCCCATCAAGACCTACTAATTCCGGATGAATTTTCATAAATTTGTTTTTTTGTCGATCAATAAATGCAAAAAAATCTGCTTTCTTTGGATTTTTCGTAACTTTCTCATAAGCCAAATATCGTTTTGTAGGGTAACTCCAGAATTCTTTTTTTTGTTCTGCCATTTTTTTCTCTAATCTGTTTTTCCCATAACCAAATTCACCTATTCGTTCTCTACCATCGAAGATCTCATTTGCAAATTCTTTTCTGAAATCTTCCGAAAGTTCCTGATGTTCTGCAATACAAAACCAGTCAAGTATCTTTGTATGTTTTCTTATAAATTTTTCTGAAAGTTTTTGATGAGATGAAATGTAATACAAAACAACTTCAGATAAAAACTCTTCTATAAAATCTTCCGAAAGAGTTTGAAATTGTGAAATATAAACCCATTCAAGTTTGTTCGAGTACTCTCTGATAAGATCTTCTGAAAGTTTTTGCTCGCGAGAAAGCTGATCCCAATTAACTTTATCTTGAAATTTTTCAATAGAACAACTAAGATCTAATTTTTTAATTAGCTCTTCTACTTCTTTTTTTACTTTATCAATCATAATCAGTCATAACCCTTCTTTTTTCCTCTTATGTAAAAATTTTTATTTTCCTGTGAAAATAAAATTTTTTCTAAATATAAATGACTAGAACAAAGGAGCTTTCAACCTATCTGCATTAGTTTCACTCTAATTAGCAACAATTAACAACAGTATCATAATGATTAAGAAAACTCACCACATACATAATCTCCAATTAAAGTTAATCCAATAAATCGAAGTAACTCTTCATCTCGCTTAGAACAAGGACTAGCAGACTCACCATCATACTCAAGATACTTACGAATTTTCTGTCCTTGCTTCGCAAAAAAAGAGTCACCCCACACAACATCCCAATCCTCATTTTTAATGTTTTCAGCCAAATTTTCATAAAAAATAAGTTCCATAGTTTCTACTTCTCTTTCTTTTTATTAATTTCATCTAAACTTTTTTCTTTAATGCTATCAGTCGTTTCTATTGTTCCTTGATTTCTACCAATCAAATAAGCAAGTCTAATTACTCCTTTAATCAGGGCATCAAAATTCGTGTCTCTCATTAAGGACTTGAATATATCCTCTGCTTCTTTTTCAAGTTTTACTCTATGTTCTTTTTTTTCTTTTTCATTCATTTTCTTTGTTTCCTTCTTATCTTACAATAAAATTTTTGTTTTTCACTCAAAAACTGGCAGACAAGGTTCGATACTGATAAACGTCTTGTGGACTTATAATGCGTGTTCCGGAGCCATAGCTCAACGTACTTATTTTACCGCAAACAGTTTTCCCAACTTTCGCCCTGCCAGTTTTTCTTCTTTTGGCGATTCTAAACAGTCTCGTTGTTTTTAATAACAAAATTAAATTTTTTATTTCCTGTGAATTATTTTTTTGCCGAAAAAAAAAATCAATGTTTATCTTTATCTCTCCGAATTAGTCCTTAAACATTCTATTACTTCTTTTGCTTCATCAGTGTCCCAAATAAATTCTGGATCAGTGTCTTCATCTATATCAACGATATTAGATAAAATATAAAGACACTGTACTCTAACTCCTTCTTTCCCGTACTCCTGTTCTGCTAATTCTATATTCTCAGCATAAGTAACCGCATAAGGATTAGGACATTTCTCAATAACTGTTTTAATGGCTTTATCTAAATCCATATTACTTCCTTTTTTATATTCGTCAATTACTTTTTTCTTATAATAACAAATTTTTCTTTTCCTGTGAAAAGAAAAATTATGCTTCTAACTTTTCTCCAGCGCCTCTTTCGCCCACGGCTCGGACTTGTATTCTTCGAGAACTTCGCGGGGGACGGGCTTGCCTTGCTCAACAGCTTCTTGGGTTATTTTCCTGTGCTGAAAAAGGACATTCTTTTTTACGTCCTCATCTCTAATATCAAAACCTGCTTTTTTTATATCTTTAGATGTTCTCTCAAATACTTCTTGTTTTGTTTCCTCCCACACCTCTTTCACGGCAGGCTTGGCCTCTGCTGCAGGGCGGGCTTGAACTTTAACAGCATCATATACTTCTTTTGGTATCGGTCTTAATTCTTTCCAGTCTTCTTTTACAACATAGCTTTTTGTTGTTTCACCTAACGGCCTTAATGGGTCTATTGGAGTTTCTTTAATATCAACAGACAAACCCCTGTCTTTAGATATGACATCAACCATTTCCCGATAAGTAATTCTATTCGATGTAACAAAATCGCCTTTCACGTCTTTAAGAAATGCACGTATATTGCCATAATGACGAGAAATTGTTTTATCTAATACTGACGGCTTAACTTCAGGAATAATCGCCTCTGCTGCGGGGGGAGCTTCTATATGCCAACTCTTATCAACATTATTATAATGAACATAAGTATCGCCTTTGACGAGATAGTTCTTGTTTTTGGCAGGAATATAACCTTGCTCGGTAAAATATCTTTGCCCCTTTGCCTTGCTTATTTTTATGTATTTAACTGGTTCACCAGTAATAGTTTCTGCCGTCTTTACTTCCACCTTCCCCTTTGTAACTACCTCTGGCTCAATGGCTTTTGTGGACTTGGCTAATTTTAATGCTTTCTTATCAAAAACAACATAAGTATCTCCCGTTTCTGTTGCACCCTTTCCCTCAAAAACATTCTTAATAACAACTCCAATATAACCTTTCTTCTTGGCCCATTCAGCAATACTGTCAGTATCAATCGTGTTCATACTTTCAATAACATCGCTGCGCATTTCGGCAGGAATAGGTATATCTAAAAAGCTCTCGCCTTTTGCATCCACCTGATAGAAATTTTTTGTATCTACAGTGAACTCAGTTATTTTTTCACTGCCTTTTGATATATCAGTTCCCAATGCTTTTTTTGTGTAGTAGTCTCCTGCATCAAAAGCATTTATCACTGCTACGTTTCTTGATGTTGATAACCAAAGACCTTGTTTTGGTATTATTAAACTTTCTAATGACTTGATCCCTTGTCTGGCTCCGTGATACACTACTTTCCTCTTTGCAACCTTTTTTCCCACTTGGGAAATATGCTCTGTAATCGCCTCTGCGGAGGGAGCTTCTTTAGCTATACCTTGTTTCAAAAAATTTCTCTTTTTCATATTGTTTTTTTAATTTTTAGTATCACATAAAATACTAACAAAGTAATTCCCCATCCAACTAAATACCCGCCAAAAAGCCAAACTACTGAGTAACCTGTAACCATTTTAATTTCCTTTCTTTTTCCTTATTACAACAAAATTTTTATTTTCCTGTGAAGATAAAAATTACAAACTTTTTATCATTTTCCGGAACAGTGTAGTGCAACTGCTTCCCCACCGATTTCTATTCCATTCGGTGCAGGAGAGTCATCCACTACTACTTTCATACCACATATTTTACATTTGCTACATGAAATTTCAACAAGATTTCTATGATAACGATTAGAAAATCTTCTCATTGTGTGTCCACGAAACTTACAGGCTTTTAATGCTTCCTTTTTCAGACGTTCAATTTTTCTCATTGTTCTATTCCTTTATTAAAAAGTCTATCATTCATAATCTTACAATAACAAATTTTTCTTTTCCTGTGAAGATAAAAATTATGCTTCTAACTTTTCGCCAAAGCCTCTTTCGTCCACTTCTGCTCTTTGTATTCCTCGAGGACTTCGCGAGGGACGGGCTTGCCTTGTTTGACGGCTTGCTTAATCGCGGATTTGTGTTCTTTCGCAACCAGCGACTCTTTATTTATTCGCTCTATTGCGCTATCAATAGCCTCGTGGACGACATTTGGCTCATCATGTCGCTTTTCCCATCTCCTGACATCCCTATCTCTGGCGAGTTGTGATCTCTCAATGTTGACTTGATTAGCGTACCCAAAATCGTCCTTATCCATCTCCCACGGCTCTTTCTCGGAGGGCTTGGCCTCTGTAACTACCTCTGGTGCAATAGCTTTTGTGGACTTGGCTAATTTCGATGCTTCTTTTTTCAGACATTCAATTTTTCTCATTGTTCTATTCCTTTATTAAAAAGTCTATCATTCATAATCTTACAATAACAAATTTTTCTTTTCCTGTCTTTTAGCATTTAGTAATTTTCCACATTTACTAATTTACTCCCAAACTATTTTTCCTTCTCTTTCTATACATTGTCCTTTTGTAAATACCCATCTCCAATTGTCACCATCTTCTCCATTCATTTGAATATAACTACCTTCTCTTACAAATGGAGCAATTGCATCGAATAGAAATTTCTCATCCCCAACTTTCTCTCCATCAAAACGAAGATAATCTATATCTCCCTCTTCGTTAGTTTCAATATCCCATCCCCAAGTCTTTATTGCTTCCTGCAGTGTTTGAGCATTTTTATATTCTTTTGTACAAACCTGCATAAAAGAACTATCTGGTACTGTTTCCTCTTTCTCTGGATCCAATGCTTTAATTACTTCCAAGCACTCTTGATGTTTCTCTTTGGGAATAAAAAAATCAATATCTGTTAATCTCATACAATATCCCATTTTTAATCTCCTTTTTCAACTACAAAATTAAATTTTTATTTTCCTGTGAAATAATTTTTTGCCGAGCAAAAAATTATATCCCTCTTTTGACATTTAGTAATTCTTCATATTTAGTAATTTCTTCTACTTCAATCCATTTTTTATATCCATATTCATACTTTTCAAATATAGTCACTGTTGCTGATTTTATGCCCTCACAACCAAACTCTCCATCATTTATTCCAGCAAGCATTTTCTGTCTATCAAATTCTCCCTTAAATTCCCAGGGAGACATTGTAACCTCTCCTTGACCTCCACCCCAAAGATTAATAGTAGCAACTCCCCTAAAATAATAACCAATTTGCTTCAGTGTAATAGTTTTCATTTTTGTTCCCTTTTTCAAATACAAAACTAGATTTTTATTTCCTGTGAAATAATTTTTTGCCGAGCAAAAAATAATCATAATAACACTTCTATTAACTTATACATCCCTTTTTGTTCTCCCTAATGTGTATAGTCGATTATCAATACTTTCTTCAAACATATCCGTTCTTTCTATTTTCAACTTAACCTGTCCAGTACTATTTAGTATTTCTTCTGCTCCCTCTATCTGCCATCTATTATTATAAATACAATAGATACCATCTTTTGCCTTTTTAAGATCTCTTGCTCTTAAATACTGTTGACATTCGTCTACTAAATGTCCATCTTTGTGCATCCTTTTTTTAATAAAATCATATCCCATTGTATTTAATAGTTTCTTAATATGATAAAGCAAAAGAGACTCTCCCTTTGCATTTTGCACTCCGTAAAAACGAGGGTCTCCCGCTTCCCACTTTAGAGTTGTCACGGATTTTATCGGTTGCAGAAAGGTTTTTGGGTTTGAATTGGCTTTGAATTGGCTTTGTTTTCGCGGCGTAGATGTATTTTTTCGCTGATCTGCATAAGGCGGTGATGTTACAACAAGGTCAACGGAGTTTTCTGAAAGCAGTTTTAGCTCCTTCTTGCTGTCCCCAACATGTATGTCTGTAATTATTTCCATTTTATGCTCACCGTTTTAAAAATCTTCTTCTAAAAAAGCAACAGCTCCACTTCCAAATTGAATATCAACTATATCCCCTTTGTCGTCAAGTATATCTACTTCTTCTATTTGTCCTTTCTCTGTCATTTCAAAATCTTCATTAGTTTCCTCAGTAATCTCATTATACCGATAAATAACAGTTAATTCAACATCATCTAACCATTTAATTTTTATCTTTTATACATCCTTTACTTTTACTGGGTCTATCTATTTTTCCCCTTTTTGAGGACAATTTTTCTTTAACCATTCAATTAAATCAAGATTATCATCTATATTTTCTTCTTTTTCATTTTTTATAACATATCCACAATACTCACATTGAAATCTAGTAACAATAGCATCGTGAATACAAGGCTCTCCATATTCAAAGTCTCCATCTTCGTCAATCACAATGATTTGTGAAGATACGAAAGCATTATCTTCACAAGATTCCAATATAATTCCAGTACATTTCGGACATTTGAATTTAAGTTCCATTTTGTTCCTTTCTTCTTTTGTTTATTTTTCTCTTATAAAATTAAATTTTTATTTTCCTGTGAAAGAAAAAATTTCCTATTCTGGATCATTTCCATAGAATTCAATAGATTCTTCTCCAGCTTGCTCTAGCCTTTCAAGGATAATTTTAGCATGTCGGATAGCATTTATTTGTAAAATATCAAGTTCGCCATCAGTGGTCATTACCACATCCCAAGCATCTCCAAGCTGTTTAATAGTCTCAATTATATTAACCTTTTCCATTATCTACCTTCATATAATTCTTACTGTTTTCAATTGGAGCTTCAATCTCAAAATCTGTCTTTTTAGCAGCTTTTTTTAATCCGCTGAACATTGTTTGTATCATTGTAGTATACTCGTTTATATTGTCGGCAAGTTTTGATAAGTCCCTTGTCTCCCAATATTCCCCTTCATCATTGACTTTAGCAGCAAAACCTTGTTCCACAAATAAATCAAGAACTCTTATTACAAGTAAATGACATTTTACAAACTCTTCGGCATATTGAGTTTTTGTAAAACTACTGCATACCCACTTCTTTCCTCTTTTCTCAAAGCTAAAATCAGTTGATTCACATCCTTCTCCCGCCCAGACTCCAAAAGAGACAACAGTGGTCGGTTCTTGTTCTCTCCATACTCTATTATCTTCTTGGTGAAACTCTCCGAACTGTATCATTTGCCAGGTTGAAGTGCCAAGTGCCTCCAATGTTTTATCTCTTATTTCAAGATACTCATTATGTTTTAGATTCCGAGGGTCATTTAGAATATTTTCAAATAAATTGAAAATTTCTAAATGAACAGAACTGATATGTTCAGGACACTGTGTGTTTTCCTCTTTGACTTTTTTCAGTTCTTCATAAGAAGTGTTAAGCATTTTAAGAATTTTATTAAACTG
>Ga0075125_10001416_pt1 | contig 11592 bp, 20 predicted proteins | sample AntAceMetag02UKN_FD_69810 | JGI IMG/M metagenome (GOLD analysis project Ga0075125, IMG submission 69810) | Saline lake microbial communities from Ace Lake, Antarctica - Antarctic Ace Lake Metagenome 02UKN | ecosystem: Environmental > Aquatic > Non-marine Saline and Alkaline > Saline | place... | reverse complement strand
ACATGGCCTGCTATTGTCAAACTCGCCCTCTATCAGCCCTTGCGGGTTGTACAGGCATTGCTTTGAGTAAAACACCAGAACGTCCTCAGTTTTCCGCATAGGCTGCTTCTTGGCATTTAAGTGTCCTGTTGCCTTAGTCTTCTCCCACACCCAACAATACTTAAACATCTTCATATTAGACGCTATCAGGGTCGTTGTGAATGGCTGGCTGGCTGTCATAACAATAGCACCATTAGGCTTGATAACTCGCTTGAGCTGTTCCCACATCGGTTCTAAGGGTATCATGCTATCCCAAGCACAACTCGTAATTTGGTATGGTGGATCGCAACAGACCATATCTATTGAGCCGTCAGGTATATCATTCATAAGTTCGAGACAGTCAGCACAATGGATTTTATTCACAGGTAGATTCATTCTGCCTTTACTTCCTTACTATTCAACTCACCTGTTTCAACGAAATTTTGTAAATATGGCAATAACTCAGCAACTTGCTCTTGATTTAACTGCATCCTCGAAAAAACTTTTACCCCTTCTGGTAATTTGAAGTCTTCCCAACCTTTACCTTTTTCAAGATATTTAACTTCTGCTTTTTTACCAAACCAAATAGCCGGATCAAAAGCTAATGATGATTTCTGTAAAGAGCAACTACCTCCATACAAATCCTCAAATTCAATTATATTAAAACCACGTTGTGTTTTTGCTATATCCATATTCATTTACCTCCAACTTCCTGCCAAATTCTAGCGATAAATTAAACAGCACACTCACATGGGTAATCAAATAGACTAAGTTGTTTTTGCCCGTTTTTTTTCTTTGCTAAATATTCTTTTGCTAATCTTAAACAATTTCCCAGTTCGTCCTCAAGTGTGCCAGCCTCAGTAAAAATCCTTTGCTTAAACTCTTTTTCCATACTGCTTGCCATTTCCCACGCCAGCCGTTCATACATATATATCAATCCCCAGTATGCTTTTTTGCCTTTTATACATGGAATACAGTTGGCGTGTTCTGCCCACGAATAAATCAATGGAGGTGTCAGCCCCCAGCAATTCTTAACTCTATGTTCGCATTCTGCCTTAGTTAGTTTTTCCTCAATCAAGGGGAATTGAACCACAATGTTATGTTTATCGTACCTTGCAAAAGTTCTTTGCGCCCTGCGGTATTCTTCCAATGTGAATCCGATATACAAAATAGCAGGTAGATTTTGCCGGATATATTTTAGGCTTCGTTCCTGTTTTAATATGCGGGAACAGGGCGTATTCCGTCCGTTACCTAAATAACCCTCATCTCTAAACACCTGCCAAATATTGCGCCCGTCAGAATCCTCTGTTATCGGCAAGCCTATATAATTTGCCATTTCCGCACGAAAACGGTCATTGTCGTCGGGTTCTGAATTAGTGCTGTGATATAATAGGGTGGTACATTGCGGGTGTTTATCAGCCACAATTTTAGCCATTACAGAAGATGCTATGCCACCAGAAAATCCAACAATGTGTTTCATTATTTACCTCCAACTTCCTGCCAAATTCTATCTGTTACACATTTTGGCCTCGTCATATCCGGCAAAGAATTTATCCGTTTAGCGAATCTGACTCCTGTCGGCGGCTTGCGGGTCTTTTCAACATCTTTGCGTGACTTCATATTCATTTTCCTTTCAGGGCTTGCTCTGCAATTTGCAACGCCAACTCTTGTAAGTCAATTTGGTAGTCGTCGAGAATAGTTTGTATTTTTGAAACATATTTCTCCTGCACTTTTTCAACTCGATTAGCGTGTTTTGGCCCGAAGAACCAAACCTTTTCGATATTTGAACCAGTACTGGCAATACCAAAGGAAGTAGCTCCTGTTGCTATTGTTGCTATGGATCGAAGAATATCGTCTATCATTCCAATGTCTTTAATGTCATTGTATTTCATTATGTCCATTTCTCACTTCCTTTCAAATAAATTATTATTGCAGCCGGCGGCGGTTAATAAATTGTTTTCGGTTTTCAACTTACTATACGGGCAAAGTTTTCTGCTCTGGCCGCCGGTTATTTTCTATGGCCCTACTTTGTTCTTAATTCCTTATCAGGTAATGTTACCCATTGGAACTTATCGCCGTATATTTTTTCGTCCCGCAAGTGTGACACAGAACCATCTATAAATTGTCCCATTTTTCGCTTACCCAGTGTTGTTATTGACGGTAGAGTGATGTAAACAATCTGGCCATCCTGAACAACTGCCGGAGGAAAATCATCTGGCATTACGTTCCGCTTCAGCCGTGCCTCCCAAACAGCCACAGAATCACCAGTATCCTCAGATAAAGCAGGCAGCAATATACCCTTAACCCATCTCGTCTGCTGTAAAGTGATATATTCTACAGGGTCAAGCTGGCGATAGGCTCCGCCTTTTTTGCAACCTTCCCAAACCTTTTCTATTGGCACTTCAAAGGTTGGCTCACCATTAATCACATCAATTATTTTGTGTATTTTTGCCATGTTTCACCAGGGTACATCGTCTGTTTCGGTTTCGGGTTTAGCTTCTGGTTTGGCCCCAGGCTGGCCTAAAAACTGGAAATTCTCCACTACCACTTTATGCTTACTGCGTTTTGTTCCATCCTGCGCCGTCCAGCTATCTAAAGTTAATCGTCCCTCCACAAACAATGGGTCGCCTTTAGTAACGTATTTGTTAAGATTCTCTGCTACCTTGCCAAATCCTACACAGTCTATGAAAAGCACCTCTTCTTTTTTCGCACCATCTTTGCCGGCCCACTTGCGATTTACCGCCATGCCAAAATCTACGACTGCTGTTGTACTTGGCAGGTATGAAAGTTTTGGATCACGGGTCAAATTTCCCATTAGCATTATTTTGTTGTAATTACTCATTTTATTCTCCTGTTTTTATAGTACAATCTTCGGGTTTTACCGCTTCTACTATTTCAGCGGGGGATTTTTCTGTAGGCAATTCACCAAACGCCTTATAAACAGCTTTGAAGAATTTGTCTTTGTTAAACTCTACTTTGCCGTCATTATCTGCGAGGTATGGCTGATTTTCCATTTCAAAGTTGAAAAATGCCTGCTCCATATTTTTAAGCATATCGGAATTTTCTGCTTTTGGGTCTTTTTCCTCAGCCCACTCGCTCTCGGTAGAGTGTTCCTTGAGCCACTCAGCCGCTATTGCAGCGTTTTTACTGGGGTATTTACCTGCCTTCGTCAGAAACAAAGCTGCTATATTGTCCTTATCCACCTTTTTACCAGTCTCTTTTTCCAGAATCTTTTGGATAGTAAACAGTGTCTTTTCCTGCTCGGCGTTTGGCTTAGCCGGCAAATTGTCTTTGGGTTTGCCATTAGCATTGCCGTCATCGTCCTGTGTTGGAATGTTCCATATCATGCAGAGTAAATACCTTCGGCCGTAGGAAACAGATGATGCTTTGCCGTGAATTTTAGTCATATTAGCATTACCCTTTATCCCTACACCGTCCAGCGGAACGTCAAAGTGGTATGTTTCTTTGTGGCCTGCCTTGTGCAAAACATCGGCACAAACCCGTATGTTTTCTGTAACTTCTGTTTCGCCTTCGTAGAAAATAATTGAAAAACCCTCTTTGGTGTATACCGGCTTTGACATTTCAAGAACATTCTCAAGGCCAGCATACTTGCTATGTGTTTGAGGGTTGACTTTTGTTTTCACAACGCCAGCTATGTTGGATTGAACAATCGCAAAATCAGATGCAAAAACTTTCCTTGCTTCGTTCGCTTCGTATTGCTCTTGTAAGCCTAACAGTTTTTCCAATTTCTCCAAGTCGGCATTGCCTTCAATCGCCAGCTTTATCATCTGATTTGGCGATGTTGGGTCAATCTGTTGTAATTCGTTTTTCTGTTCCATTTTTCACCTCTTAGTAATTGATTGTTACGTTTGGAATTTCTCCGATTTTGATATAGTGGGCAACTGTGTCGGTTAATATGTCGTCTTTAATAATTACGAACAAACCATCCCACATTTCTTTTTCAATTTTTGCCATGTGCTTTCTTCCTGCGGTTCTTTTTGCTTCGTCCGCAATCTGTTTTTCTTTCTTGGCCTTTTCAGCATCAACCTTAGCCAGTCTGTCAGCCTCAGCCTTGCGGGCCTTTTCCTTTTCGGCTTCGATAGCGGCCTGTTTGTCACGCTCAGCACGTTCCAGAGCGTCTTTCTTGTCTTGTTCGGCCTTTTCCCTTGCATCTTGCTCACGGCGCTTAGCATCTGCCTCAGCACGTTTCTCGGCCTCTAAGATTTCACGCTCTCTTGCGAGTCGATTTTCCTCAGCCTTAATAGCAGCCTGTTTTTTTGCCATTTCAGCTTCCTGTTTTGCGATACCGTCTAATCTTTCCTGTTCAGCCTTTTCTGCCGCAACCCGTTCAGCTTCGATAATTGCCTCGGCATCAGCTCGTTTTTTGGCCTCAATCTCATCAAGTGGCAGCATCCGATCGATAATGATTTTGTCGTAAGGTGCTTTTAATTCCTTCGCCATTGAGTCGACCTTTTTCCCGTAAGCCAAAGCCTCAGTTTTGGCAGCAACCCTGGCTTTCTCAAGGTCGCTCCTACAGCCTCGGACACGATAAACCCAAGACCTTAAATCCTTTTCACCATCAGGCGTTGAAATGTCAAACTTCTGGCACGCATCCTTTTTGATAATGTCGGCGGCTATCGCCTTGAATGGGTCAAATACTGCTAAGCTCATTTCTTGTTCTGTCATTTTCATTCTCCTAAAAATCTAAGTTTTTATTTACTATTCTTTCCTCTAATTCAAGTAGTTCCGTGACAAACATAGTTGTCTGTATTGCCAGTTCTTTAATCTTCTCCTCATCTCGATAGACTCTGGTTTTCCAGAACGGTCTTGCCTTAACTTTCGGGTTGTAACTAATAAAATCACACCACTCACGGCCAGTTACCCAAAGGTTGCCTTGGACTTGATTTGTATAAACCGCTGGCATTTTTTTATTATAAATGGTTCGTAAATGCGCTGCAGGTAAAGGGCATTTAATCTCGATAATTCCACTATTTCCAACCAAACCATCAGGACTACAACCTACATTATCATTGTATTCTACAAAACCGACTTGTTTTACATCGCCGAACATTCTTGCATATTCTATTCGTGCCTCTGGTTCAAGCTCGGAGCCTCTATCCATTGTTTTATTGCTGTATGCTTCGTATGATTCGCCGGAGAACCGCTCACCAAGTAACCGGAACATATACGTTTTGCGTCCGGACTTTTTGTTCATAACATCTGAAAAATGCGAACCTGTTACCTTGCCTAATCTAATAGCAACCCACTCAGGGGATAATTGTAATATGTCTTTGTAAATTTTCATACCACCTCCATACATGGACAATAATGCAGTTTTTTTTGTGCGGTAGAATACGCTTTAGCAGCACTTGTTATTGTGTCGTATGTCCCTAAATGTATTTTTTTATGATTTGTTCGTATGCGAGCAATGAATTTACCAGAAGATGTTTGTTTAACACCTGTAGGTAATCCATTAGCTTTAATTTTAACTTTATGATTTTGCGTGTTCTGAAAAACATTTACGTTGTTTAGGTTACAGATTCTATTGTCAAGCGAGTTTCCGTTTTTATGGTCTATAATATGTGGCCATACCCCAAAACAATACAACCAAGCCAATCGGTGTGCAGCATAAGAAATATTTTTAATATTTATCCGTCTATATTTTTTATTCCGAGAACTTTGGATAGTACCAGCCTCTTTTCCGTTTAGTTGTAGATGATACTTACTGACTTTTAGCCACCGGAAAATGCCTGTTTTCTTGTTGTAAAAAAGAATTTGACGTAATTTATTTTGCGTTACTTTTCTCATAATACTAAATCCAACATAAAAGCCAGACAGAGTTGCAGTGCAGCTTGGGATTGATCCCGAATTGCCTCTGTCTGGCTTTAATTGATTGTTTTGTACTGCACTGCATTTCATCAGTATAACCTTTTATTGGAGTTTGTCAAATAAAAATATTATTTTATTCAGATAATTGTTGCTCGCAGTCAAAAACCTTACTCATTTTTCAGCATCCTTTCAGCCGTAGCAAGCATTCGGGTTAGTTTTGGGATTATCTTTTTGAGTTGGGCACGGCCATAAAGGTAACCAGTACCGTCACGGCCAGAGCTTTCTATGTAAAACTCACGTGGATTATACATTTCTGCACTAAAGCCCCTGCCAGCGGCGCCATCAGCTTCCACCTTAAACTCCGTCAAGTCCTCCTGATTGAGTTCTACTTGCTCAATTTCCGTAAGTTTGGCCTTCATATTGTCAATAATCTTTTGATGTACTCTAACACCCTTTTCGTGTACTTCAATAATACTCATTAAATTTTCTCGTCTACTCATTTTTCTGCCTCCTTTCGAATGTAGCAAGCATTTGAGTTAGTTTGCTGATCATTTTGACAATCTCCTTACTGTCAAAATCGCAACCATCAAGATTTATACAGGAACAATTACTTGGTGTTAATCTTACAGGAAAACTTCCACCAGTACTTTCATATACCTTAAATTCTGTCAAGTCCTCCTGATTGAGTTCTGCCTGTCTGATAAAATCTTTGAGGTTGCCTTTGATTTCGTATAGGCTGTATGGGCAACATTCTTTTGCTGTTACATTGTTATTAGTCTGGCCTTCTTCGTCATAAACCCGAATTTCCCCATCCGCCCCCTTAATAAAAAGACGAAATCCCCCTTCTGGACATTTGAATCCCCAGTTAAAATGTTTTGGCTTGGACTTGTCAAGGGTTGTAAGTTCGGACTGGCATGACTCAATCATTTTTTGGTATTTCGCTATGTCTTTCTTTAATTCCTCTTGTCTAATCATTTTATTTCTCCTGTTTTTTTAAGTTCATTTTCGCATATCAGGCATATTTTATGACCCTCGTAACGGGTCATATTTGACTCGCATACCCATTCTTCGCAAATATAGCATGTCTCCATAGTCAACTCACGGCAGCGATTACAGACACTTTTACCGCATACTGGGCAAGTTGTTGAAGTCTCTTCCAGCTGACCACAGTTATCACAGTCATATAATGGGTGGTTCATTTTGTCTCCTCTACCAAATCTTTGGCAGTTTCACCAATGTAAGGCTTAATTATCTTCCTGAAGTATCCGAGGAGTTCTGAGGATTCCCGTACAAGCCCTTCGAGGGTTCGGGCACTACTTTGTAGCTGTTTTTCTTTTAAGAAGCCCCACAGTAGAGCTTCTAATGATGGATAAAAGCCAGTTTGGGCTAATGTTTCCTTCCCAATGTTCTTGCCAGATTGAACTATGCACTTCTTATTCAAGATGAAATTTTGTGAGTCAGTGGTTAATACGTATTTTTCTGTTAAATTTATTTTCATTTTACTACCTCAATTGAAAAAAGGTGGTTCAAAAAGAAGTGGCCATTGGTAGTTTCAACGCCAGCCCTTTTAACTTTTTTGATTTGGAATATCTGACCATCGAAGGCAGGTTTGCCAGCCATTTCCTTACCACCTAAGGTCTTAGAGCTTATCTCAGCCTCACCCCAGCCCGAAAATCGGTTGAATATGGCTTTGAAGTTGTCACCTTTTTTGTATTTATGTTTCATTTTTCACCTCTCTCGTTTCAAAAAAGTTTTGATGCCCAGGAAATTTCCGCATAAACTTGCGGGCATAATAGGCTGTGTAGTTATTATTAACCTTATAGTCAGTATCACCATATTCGATAGTTCGATGATACCGTATAATCTCGAAGATCGCCTTTGCACCGTAATGTTTAACATTTCTGAAAATTAAGCGGAACGTTATATCCCGAAACTGTTTCCAGATTTCAGGGTGGTGTGTGTCGTATTGCTCAAAATTCTGTTTACTCATTTTGAATCCTCGTGAATGTTGCCAGCTTTCAATAGCTCAGGGTTTTCGTGGATGTTGCCGATAATTTCAATATCAAAAGCATCAAAGTGAAGCTCTACTATGCCCTCGCCGTTATAATATACAACCCACATAGAATTAAAGAATATTATTTGCCCAATTTTCCCATCACCTCTTTTTACTATATTCCCATCGTATAGCTCTTTGCCGTTCTTGTCCTTCAGGCCAGCGTATTGGCCTACTGTTTCGGGGATTACCTCAATATAATCAACCTCGTATTGGCCTATTCCAGCTACCATAGTACCAGAGGTTTCTTCTGAGACAATCATAAATCCTTCGCCGCAGATTTCTAAATAGCACCCATACGCCCACTCACCATTATCTACTCGCTGGCCTCTGCATTCCATCTTTCTCATTTTGGAGCTCCTGTATTTGTCATAAACTTAGCTGCGTATTGGTTGAATATTATCTCGTCCCAGAGTCTTTGGGTTTCACTGCTTTTCCAGCCTGGTCCCAACTTGCCGTCAATCAACTCACAGCCAAGCCGTTCCTGCCATTCCCGGATTGTAGGGATTTCACCCAGTTTCAAGACCTGTGCTTCCAAGACCCTTATTTCATTGTCTCCGGATTTAAAACCGACGATACTGGCAAGTAAAATCACCAAGATCAGGAGTAAGTATTTAACGTGAATCATTTCGGCCTCCAGAATTTCCACCACTTGCGTTTGTAATACGAGCATTCATTTGGTAATAAGTCATAGCAATTCTCAAACATTTTATATATCTTCGCAGCACAAACTTCTTTATCCCAACAAAGATATTTACAATCCTTGCATCGTTTCATTTTCATTCTCTTTGTCTTCAAGATTCCAACACTACCACACTCTTTATTCTCTTGTCAAAAAGCCAGGCCGGCCGAAACCGGCCCAGCTCGGAGGGAGGATGATCTATATCATTTCTCTTTCACTTCTTTAATTTTCGCCAGCAGACAATCTCGATCTCTGGCACTTTGCTTTGTCAATGGCTTGTTTTGCAAGGCTCATACAATTAAAAGTTTTGTCAATCTCAATAAGCTCTAAAATGATTTTCTCAGGGTATGATTCAGCGGCAAGGATTTTATCGAGTAGAAATTTCATTCTTTTTTCACCTTCTTCACAAGCTGCCAGTAAATCAGGCAGGGCATCTTCTTTGTCGCAAAGGCTGCATTTTGTATCGTTCCATATTCTACCGCCACAGGAGCGACAGAATACAAAAGTATTGATGGGTCTAAATTCCATTATATTTCCCCCTTCGCTTTGGCAATGGCTTGTTGTAGATCGTTTCTGCATTCAATAAATGCCCTATGATTCCCTTCGGAGTGATTGCAAATCAAATGTTCTGCTTCTTCGCAAGCTGCCAGTAGGTCAGGTTGGCTATTCCACCGCTGGACGAATAAGTTGGCATGTGGCTTTTGTATTTCTTCGTAGAAAAGTAGTCCATCAGTTTTAACGTCAGTGATTGCGAAAAAATCATCAGACACTGCCTGTCCGCTAATTTGTATTTTTCCAAAATAGGTCATAATTTCCCTCTTTTCTGCGAGTTTACCCTCGCTGTTTTGAACTATCAAGTAATCCTTGACAGTTGGTTTTATTCTGCATATCCTGCTTTCTGGCTTAATAGCCAATAATATAAACCCTGCCGCCCTGGATAAGCAACGACAGGGCCGAAAGAAGGTGACTAATCAATTTAAAAAGCGGTTGGCTCTGGCGCTGAAAGCTGGCAAGCTCTGATATGACCTTGGCCAACCGCCGATTTTTAATCTTGTTTGATTGAATTCTTGCCAGCTTCATACTCTTTATATCAGCAATTCCCGTGCAATACTTTAATAAAATTTGATAAAAATGTGAAGAAAATTCTAAGTGTTTGCCAATACAAGACTTATAAAATAAAAAAATATCAAGATAGTTCTTTGTATAAAGTTGAAATAGGTTATAATGTTGTAAATAATCAACGGAGATTTAACGCAAAGGTGAATAAATGGGCTTGACGTTGCTAAAAATGGGGTTTATAGTAATGTTGATAAAAATAACCACGTTGATAAAAATAAACACTCCACGACTATGAGACAACGACCAGTTTATGAAAAGCTACAAAAGCTTACTAAAGAATGGAGTTTGGAGCAGATAGAAGCTCTGGATTTCAGGACTTTATTGAAAGAAGGTAAGCTCACTAAGCAGGATATGGCCGATTCTGGCTGTATGAGAAACGGGATAAAGAGATGCCTTGAAAAAGATTTTCTCGCTGCTGCCCGCGATTCCAGGATAGATTTTGAAAAGAATAAACTTGTTCTTGCTGGCGATACGTAGGTGAAATTATACTAAATAATAAAAAATATTTAAAGCTAAAACAAGTACTACTTGATAATGGTTATTCTATTACTCAAGTGCAGGATGCCACAAAGGAACAAATTAAAATTGTTTTAGGGACAGGACACCTTAGCGATAATTTTGTGACTAATATGAAGCGATGCCTTATTAAAGTATTACAAGATAGAGAGGATGCTTCTGTTGTAGTGTCTTTTAAAGAACAAGTAAAAACCTTTCTGGACTCTAACTTCCCAAATCATAAAATTACAAGAGGATGTGAAAGAGGAAAACCGTATATAACTTTTTGGTTAGAGGGGCATCCGAATGGCTGATGCTACTTTATTTTGTAATGGTACTGGATTGACCACTATTACTATGTCTCAAATATGGAATGATATTCCTGATGTGGGAGATATATTATTTAGTAATGCTGGAACGGGTGACGGTTTTATATTGATAACAGAAGTATCAAATCCAGGTGTTACTGGTGTGGTTACAGGCTATGCCTATGGTGATTGGACAGGAACAACTACAGTAGGCATAATGGGTGCTGGAACAATGAGTCCAGACCCTATTGGGTTTGATTCTGCTGATGAGCCTAATCATGACGGTTCATCTTGGGCGAATGCTTGTCAAGGAGTGTACGGTTTACAGCATGTTTTTGATTCTGTTGTTGTGGACGCAGAGGATACTGACTTTTTTGTTGGTAATATTTTTACTTTAACAGCTAAGATAGATTTAGATACGTCAGGTGGTAGCACTAATAACAATAAGTGGCTTAAGATAATTGGTTGTGATGCAAGTGGTAATGAGTTAGACAATGGTTTGTATAATATCTGGGATGGTGATGGAGGGTCTTACCATGTAGCAGAGATTAAGAATGTTTCTAACATAAAGTTTAAGCATATCCACTTTTACAATGTTGATACAGCCGGAGCGAACTTCGGAGTCAACGCAGCAAATACAGGCTATTTGTATGGCTATGTTTTTGACCATTGTAAAACATCTTCTGTGTATATCGGTCTTTATTTTTATTTTTCTTATAATACTGGTTTGTATGTTAAAGGGGGTCATTACGCAGCAAGTACACGACAGGCTATTTATACCAGTCAAGTATCTGTTATTGAGGATGCAATTGTAGAAAATGATTCTGCCACGTATGCAGCGATTTTCTTTAGGTTCAGGGGTTCAACTGTCAGAAATTGTATTATAAAGAATCCAAGTGGTTATGGTATTAGAGGAGCTACATATTCTGCCTTACTTAATATCCATGACAATGTTTTTTACGGTGTTGGTGGTGGAATTTACTTAGATGATTCTGAATTGTTACTGATAGAGTATAATAATATATTTTTCTTAGCTGATAATTCTGCTGATTTTGCAATTGAACGCGTGAATGGTAGTATATTGTATA
>Ga0075125_10001413_pt1 | contig 11604 bp, 16 predicted proteins | sample AntAceMetag02UKN_FD_69810 | JGI IMG/M metagenome (GOLD analysis project Ga0075125, IMG submission 69810) | Saline lake microbial communities from Ace Lake, Antarctica - Antarctic Ace Lake Metagenome 02UKN | ecosystem: Environmental > Aquatic > Non-marine Saline and Alkaline > Saline | place... | reverse complement strand
TCTTTCCCTATATGGCTTTCTATTTCTTTTTTATAGTCCTCAAAATTATTCAATTTTTTTAATATTGATTCTTCTTGAGGGGAGACTTCAATTTTGTCTGTTATTTTCATATATCTTTAAAATTCTGGGAAATTTCTTTCACGATCACTAATAATTTCTTTAGTATTTAGATCAATACTAAAGAAATCGAAAGTGACCATATGAGTAGATTTTTGTTCATAGACATGAATATAATATGAATCTCCCTCATTATTCAATATTTCGAATTTAGCTTCTCCGTCAGTGTTTTCATTAAAGAGTGACAGCCATTCTTTTATCTTAGGAACCTCTTTTAATAAACTTATTGCTATATCACTTCCGATTAACGTATCAGAGTTATCAGGAATTATTTCTTGGTTAGAGCTCTTATCTTTGGATGTCAAAATCAAATAGGTAATTGCTACCAATGAGATAAGTATTATTAACAATAATAATTTCTTTTTCATAATTTATTCATAATAAACTGTTCTACATTATCTAGCCCTTTTCTTTTGCTATTGAATAGAACAGCATTTTTAGATCTTTTTCCATCGAATTTATCTAAAAGACCCTTTTCCTTAGCATATATTAAACCACTAATTGTGCAATCCCTTTTTTCCCACAGGACTAACAAATTTGGTAAGTTTAGTAATTTGTTTAATAAGATGTCTAAAACAGAAGCTAAATCTTTTTCAAAGATAACTTTCAATTTTGTAAATAAAATCCCTTTTTCTTCATTGTATTCTAAATTATTTAGAACTTTGATCAATAAATTAAATTTATTATTATTTTCATTTTGTAAAAAATAATTAAATATTTTTTTATAGTCAACATCTGGTTGAGTAAACTTAACAATGGTTTCCAAAGCTTCTTTATTAGAAATATTGTTTTTTAGGAAATCTATGCCTCCGGCTAACAGCCAAGTTTTAATATCTTTATCTTTAATTTCAGGATCAATCGATTCAATCAGTTTTTGTGAGATAGTTGAGATAGGAGATTGGTTTATTAAATTAACATTTCCATACATTGTGTTGGCTGTCTTGTTGTCGATGTTAATTAGAGGTGTTTGAAAGAATAGTTTAAAATTATTTTCATAAAAATTTCCTAAATCTTCTAATTTGTTTATGCCAACTGTTATCAATAAATCAGATTCTCCATTTCTCAATAAAGTTAATCCAACGTCTTCATCGGTTATCTCTTGATCTTTAAAACCTAGGTATATTTTAAAAGTATTTCCCTCTTTAGTGTAATAAATATCAGTTACCTCTTTATTTTTAATAGATACGACAACATTTTTAGGAATCAATTTTTCAGGGAAAAGACCCTTGAAATTATCAGGTATTCTTTTAGGATAAAAACGAACAACTTTCCCTTCGTTGTTTAAAGTGTTAAAAAGAGATAATGCAGAGCTTAGGTTGTCTACATTAAGATCAGGATTAGTTAAAACAAGAATATTTTCGGAGTTATCTATTAACTTTTTAGCTTGTAATAATCCTTGCATGTTATATGAGCCTATGATTTCTGCCAATGAAAGTCAATGGGGAAAACTTTTTTAACAAATTCATATAAAGAAACACAAAAGTTAGCTAAAGAATTAGCTAAGAATTTAGATTTTAATGTGATTGGGTTGAGAGGTGATTTGGGAGGAGGTAAAACAACGTTTACTCAGGGTTTTGCCAAAGCATTAGGAATTAAAGATAAAGTGTTAAGTCCTACTTTTGTTATTCTAAAGAAATTTAAAAAGAAGAAAGGATATTTATATCATATAGATTGTTATAGACTTCAAAATGGACAAGAACTGATAGATTTGGGTTTTAATGATATTATTAAAGACAAGGAGAATATTGTTGTTTTAGAATGGGCAGATATTGTAGAAGATATTCTACCTAAAGAAACAATATTTATTGATTTCGAATTTATTAACGAAAACCAACGTAAAATATGGATACAAAAAAACTAGTTGTTATAGATGGTAACGCATTAGTACACAGAGCATTTCATGCTCTACCTCCCATGATGTCGGAAGACGGAAGACCAGTAAATGCTGTTTACGGTTTTTTGCTTGTTTTTTTAAAAGCGATTAACGATATACAGCCTGATCATATTGTTTCTACTTTTGATTTACCCGGACCTACATTTAGAAAAGAAATGTATAAGGAATATAAAGCTAAAAGAGTAAAAGCTCCTCAAGAGCTATATGACCAGATTCCTATTATTAAAGAAGTATTAGAAGTATTTGAGGTTCCTGTTTTTGAAAAACCAGGATTTGAAGCAGATGATGTTATCGGAACTATTGCTCGGATGTCTGCTAGACAACAGATATCTCCTAAAGTAGAAGTATTTATAGTGACAGGAGATTTAGATGCCCTACGTTTAGTCGATGACAATGTAAGAGTGTACACATTACGTAAAGGATTAAAAGATACAATAATTTATGATGTTGATTTAGTGAAAGAAAGATACAATGGATTGTCTCCCGAACAGTTAACAGATTATAGAGCATTGAGAGGAGATCCTTCCGATAATATTCCAGGAGTCAATGGAATTGGAGAAAAAACAGCAATTGAGCTGTTAAAAGAATTTAATACATTAGAAGATCTTTATTCTGCGATTAAAGAATTGAGAACTCCATTAATGAAAGATAGGATCAGGAATCTTTTAGCCCAATCAGAAGAGCAAGCCTTCTTTTCTAAAACATTGGCAGAAATAAATACAGAAGTGGAAATTGATTTTAATTTGAAAGATTGTAAGAAGGTGGCTTTAGATAGAAAGAAGATAATCGCTAAATTTAAAGAATTAGGATTTTATTCTCTTATTAAGCGTTTGCCGGAAGGAGATGTTTGGTTGGGGGAGTTTTAATAATATGGAAGGGGAAATAGAAAAATGTGAAAAATTATCAGAAGATGCCTGTTTATATATCAAAGAAAATAAAAAACATATTATTAAAACTATAGCTGGAAATCAGATTATTTCAGAGAAAGAACCCGTATCAGTATTTATGGCAGGCTCTCCTGGTGCTGGAAAAACAGAGGTGTCTAAACAGTTGATAGACTATTTTGCCAGAGAAGACAATAAAAAACCTGCTAGGATCGATCCAGACGAAATTAGAACTATGATTCCCGCATACAATGGGAAGAATGCAAGCTTGTTTCAAGAAGCAGTTACATTGGGAGTTAACAAAGTTCATGATTTTGTTTTAGATAAAAATAAAAGCTTTATATTAGACGGAACATTCTCAAATTTTGAAAAAGCAAAAAAGAATATAGAAAGATCAATTAGGCATAAGCGCAGAGTATGGGTCGTTTATTTATTTTTAAATCCTGAAGATGCTTGGGATATAACTCAAAAAAGAGAGGTATTAGATAATAGGAACATACCAATAGATGCATTTGTTGAACATTTCTTTAATGCTAAAATTTGTGTTGATGAAATTAAGAAAATCTTTAAAGATAAAATAGAAATAAATGTATTGAACAGGGCTGCTCCAGATTCTGATACGGGAATTAAATGTCTCGAACTTAATGTAGGTCGTATTGACAGCAAGCTATTCGAGGGATATGATAAGAAAACCTTAATAAGGGCTTTACAATCATGACAGAAAAGATTAAGAACATATTTTATAAAAAAGAACAGGGAAGATCTGCTTTTGCTTCTTTTATTATGGATTCTAGTGCTAAAGAGAAGAAAAGAGTGATTAATAAAGTGGTCCGAATGGCCAATGAAGATCAAAGGCAAATATTACGAGATTATGAAAGGATCTCTACTTCCACTCTAAAATTATAGCATCATTAAGAGTGATGTATATTTCGCTAGACAGGCGATTTTTTATTTTTTGAATATATTTTGTATTTTTGTTAATAAACTATTTTTCTAAATCTACAAACAATATGCTAGAATTATATAAATGCCAAAAGAAAATTTTAAAGCTTTATACAATCAAGCTCTAATCGATCTTGATGAAGTTAAATCTATTGATGGGGATTTTTTTGATTCGCTTCCTATCGCTATTTGTGAACTAGACGAAAAGGGAATAATTAAAAGAGTCAGTCAATCTTTTGAAGATCTGACTGGTTTTTTAATAAGCGAAGCAGTCAATAGTCCTATTAATAAATTCTTTAGCAAAAAAGATAGGATAGACGCCTTATTAGGAATAACGAGAGATGATAAGTTGCTAAGAGGACAGAATTTAACTTTGATTACCAAAGGAGATAAAGAGATATCAGTTAATGGTTCTTTTGGAATTAAAAAAGACAAAGGATTTATTGTCACATTAGTAGACGTAAGCAGTGTCAGAGATATTTATAGAGATATGGAAGATGAAGCTAAGGCAAGGACAAGAGCCTTAGAAGAATCTAGAAGAGCATTGTTAAATATTCTAGAAGATACAGAAGCTGCTAAATTTCAAGCAGAAGAAGAAAAGAAAAAAACAAATGCTATTTTTAATAACTTCTTAGATGGACTTATGATGCTAGACGAACATAAGAAGATAGAGCTTATTAATCCTAAAGCAGAAGAATTATTAGACTTAAAACAAACAGATATTATTGGATTAAGTTTAAAAGAACTGGGAGAAATTAATGAAGCCAAGGCATTAGTAAAAATACTAATAACTAAAAAGCAAAAGAAAAAAGATGAAGTTTTCAGGGAAGAGCTTAAATTAGATAATAAGGGAGTAATATTAGAAATAACAAGCCAACCTATTCAAACTGGAGATAGGGTTGATTCTACATTGATTATTCTTCACGATATTACTCGTGAAAAATTTATTGATACATTAAAAAGTCAATTTGTTTCCGTAGCTGCCCATCAGTTAAGGACTCCATTATCTATTATTAAATGGTCGTTATCAATGCTTATAGGAGGTGAAATGGGTGAAATAGCAGAAAATCATAAGGTTATATTAGAAAAGGCTAATCAAACTAACGAAAGAATGATTCATTTAATTAATGATTTGTTGAATGTTGCTAGGATCGAAGAGGGAAGATTTATTTATAAGCCAACCACAGTAGAGTTTACTGAAATAATAGAGGCTATTATAGATTCAGTGATGCCGTTAATTGAAAAGAAAAAAATTATTCTAACAACGGAACTACATAAAGACATAGATAAGGTGGTTAAAGTTGATATTGAAAAGATTAGATTGGCTGCTAAGAATCTAATTGATAATGCTATCAGATATACTCCGGAAGGAGGTAACATACATATTGAATTGGTAAAGGAGGATGGAAAACTATTATTCTCTGTGAAGGATTCAGGTATTGGAATACCTAAGGAACAACAAGAGAGAGTGTTTACTAAATTTTTCAGGGCCTCTAACGCTGTGAGAATGGAAACAGAAGGAACTGGATTGGGGTTATTTATTACAAAGAATATCCTTGAATCACACGGTGGGACAATTTGGTTTAAATCACAAGAAAAGAAAGGGACAACATTTTTCTTTAATTTACCGGTGATTCTCTGATTGACATTCCTATAATTGACGTTAGAATGATATAATATGCCAAAGAAAATACTAATTATTGAAGATGAAGAAATTTTAGCAGATCTGTTGAAAGCAAAGCTTACAGGGCTTGGTTATGATGTATCTGTAGCTCCAGACGGATTACAGGGATGGGAAGCATTGAAAGAATTATTACCAGACCTAGTGTTGTTAGACATTGTAATGCCTAAAATGAGTGGAATTGAGTTATTAGAGCATAAAAGAGATTTACCAAGTGTAAAAATAATACCAGTTATTATTATTTCTAATTCTGGACAACCTGTAGAATTGCAGAAATGTAAAGAGCTAGGAGCTAAGGACTGGTTAATTAAAACAGAGTTTGACCCCCAAGAGGTAGTTACTAAAGTGGTAGCTCAAATTGGGACAGCAAAATAATTAAATAAATATTATGGCAGCAAAAATCTTAATAGTAGAAGATGATAGGTTCCTAAGAGAACTAATGACAAGGAAGCTCAATAATGAAGGTTTTGATTTACAAGAGGCTGTAGATGGAGAAGAGTGTCTGAAAAAGCTAGAAATCTTTAAACCGGAGATCATTCTATTAGATTTAATCTTGCCTGGATTAGATGGATTCGAAACCCTTGAGAGGATTAAGGATAATCCTCAAACAAGTGGTATTCCTGTTTTAATTCTTTCCAATCTCGGACAAAGAGATGAGATTGAAAAAGGATTAAGCCTTGGTGCAGTCGATTTCATGGTTAAGGCACATTTTACTCCAGAAGAGATTGTTGGAAAGATTAAGTCTATATTGTCTAACAAGGGAGAGACTAAATAAATAATATGAATTCAAAATAGAGAAATCCAATTGTATTGGATTTTTCTTTATTAAAAATGTTTTATCTTGTTTACGGAAAAGAAATATATTTAGGAAATCAGAAGTTAAAAGAGCTGATTGAAAAGAATAAGGAGAAAGCTCAACTTAGATTGTTTTTGGATGGTTTTATGAAATGTTCTTTCGATGATTTAAAGAACGAGTTTAGACATATTTCTATGTTTGATTCAAAAAAAGTTATTGCTATACGTAATGGTTTTTCTAATGAATCATTTGTGAATGATTTTTTAACATTTTTCAAAAAACACGATACAGATCATATTCTAATATTTTTTGAAGAAGGAGAGGTTGATAAAAAGACAGTAGCTTTCTTTAAAAAGAAAGGAGAAGCGTTTAAATGTGATCCATTAAAAGGAAAGGATCTAACTGATTTTATTAAAAAAGAGTTAGGCAGATATGGAGCAACGATAGATGCTCAAGCATTAGATTTGCTAATTAGGTCTTGTAATAAGGACTTATGGAGATTATCTACTGAAATTCAAAAACTAGCCACTTATGATAAAAAAATAACAACTAAAGAAGTTGATCTATTAGTTGAATCTCCTATTGAAGCTGAAATATTTAAAACCATTGATGCGATTGCTAGCAAAAACAAGAAGAAAGCATTGGAATTAATATATAAGCATATAGAAAAAGGAGACTCTCCTTTTTATTTGTTTATAATGGTTGTTCATCAGTTTAGGAATCTTTTATTAGTAAAAGAATATGAGTCCGCAGGTTATAATGCTGCCGTTAAGGCGTTAAAGCCAATGCATCCATTCGTAATTAAAAAAAGCCTTTGGGTTACACCAAAGTTTACTAAGAAACAATTAGAATTGATATATACGAAGATATATAAGATGGATCTCGCTTTGAAGCTTGGGAAAATAAAACCAGAGCTAGCTCTGGAATTATTAATCGCTGATATTTAGTTAGATAACTTAGTTACGGCAGCTTTTTTTCTTGCTGCTGTATTTTTTTTGATCACCCCTTCTTTCTCTGCCTTATCTACTGCTTTATAGTATTTAGGAAGCAATGCTTGAGCATCTTTTTTCTTTGCACCCTTAATCAAGTCCATAATCTGTTTATATAGATCTTTCATGTTTCTTTTATAAATCAAATTATAAGCACGATTTCTGTGATCTTTTCTTAAAGCTTTTTTTGCTGAATTTGTATTTGGCATAATATTAAATTTTTAGCATATGAATTGTCTTTTGGCAAGATATAATGGCTTTGAGAAGAGAGAATCGTTTGATCCTCTCCTCTCAAAGTGCCTTAACCACTAGTACTTCTTCGCACATGGTGCTTACAAAAAAACATGTAGTTGTTTTTCCATGAACACCTCCTTTCAAAGGAATGATATGGCTTTCTTATATTATATCTATTTCCATTGAAAATCAACCATTTTTCCTTTAGAATGAACAAATGATCAAAACTATTATAAAAAAAATAACTCCTAGATTTTTATTAAATTGGTATTATCAATTTTTACCAATCTTAGGAGCCGTGATATATAGGTTTCCATCTAAGAAATTAAATATTATTGGAGTAACGGGGACTAATGGTAAATCCTCAACAGTTGAATTAATAACCTCTATATTTCAAGAAGCTGATATTAAAGTGGCCTCTATAACATCTATTCGTTTTCAAATAAATGATAATATTTGGAAGAACAAATTGAAGATGACAATGCCCGGAAGATTTAAGATACAAAAGTTTTTAAGACAAGCGGTTAGACAGGGATGTAAATATGTAATATTAGAAATTACTTCTGAAGGAATAAAACAACATAGACATAAATTAATAGATTTCGATACTGCTGTATTCACTAATTTAAATAAAGAACATATTGAGGCTCATGGAAGTTTTGATAATTATAAAAATGAGAAATTAAAATTATTTAAGTTAGCCAATACATTAATAGTTAATTTAGATAATGAGCATGCGGAATCTTTCTTAAATTTTAAAAAAGATAAAATTACTTTTTCTATTAATCAGGAAAGTGATTATAAGGGAGAAAATATTGAACTATTACCAAATTATTCCAGTTTTAAAATAAAAAACAAAGTATTTAAAACTAATCTTTTAGGAGAGTTTAATATTTATAATTGTTTAGCAGCTATAGCCGTTTGTTCTAATGAAGGAATTGATATTTCTATTATTCAAAAGGCCCTAGAGAGCATTAAGGTTATTGCTGGTAGAATGGAATTAGTTATAGATACTCCTTTTAAAGTATATGTAGATTATGCACATACTCCTGATGCCTTAGAAAATGTTTATAAAACAATAAAACAAACAGAGCAAGGAAGAATGATTTGTGTTTTGGGTTCTTGTGGAGGTGGAAGAGATAAATGGAAGAGAGAAGAATTTGGAAAACTATCTTCTCAATATTGTGATGAAATCATATTAACTAATGAAGATCCATATGATGAAAATCCTAATCAAATAGTAGAAGATATTTCTAAACACGTTACAAAAAAGCATAAGAAGATTATAGATAGAGAAGAAGCTATTAAAGAGTCAATAAGTATTGCTAAGGATAATGACGTGATTATAATCACAGGAAAAGGAAGTGAACCATGGATGGTTGTTAAAGATAATAAGAAGATTCCGTGGGATGATAGGGAGATAGTAAGAGAATTTAGGGGACGTTTATAACTTTATATAGTCTTTGTATTTGACATATGATATAAAGTTACAAACACTTGACAAGATATTAAGAATAATATAAAGTGATTGTAGTGGGTATCTTTCGTGAGCGATTACTTCGGTAGTTGCCCATGTTGGGTGCTCACTATTTAGTTTCCAAGAGAGTTTTTGTTATAATAAAGTAATGACAGAATTAGAAAAAGCAATTCAACATTTTAAAAAAAATGACTCTATTCTTTTTAAAGTTTATAAGAAAGGGAACATAAAACAACTAAAACCAATAAAAAAAGATCAGTATTTTACTCATCTTTGTCAATCTATTATATATCAACAATTGTCAGGGAAAGCAGCAGGAACTATTTATGGAAGATTTGAAAAACTATTTTCGAAAAGAGAGATAACCCCAAGGAAAATATTAAATTTAGCTGATGAGAGATTAAGAGAGGTTGGATTATCTTATCAAAAGATAAAATATATTAGGAGTTTGTCAGAACATGTTTTAAATAAGTTATTAGTTTTTGATGAATTTAAAAATATATCTGATTTAGAAATAATTAATAAATTAACAGAGGTAAAAGGAATAGGACCATGGACAGCAGAAATGTTTCTAATGTTCTCTATGGCTAAACCAAATTTCTTTTCAAGAGGAGATTTAGGCCTTCAAAACGGGATGAAGAAACTTTATGGAAAAGAATTAACCGATAAACAAATAGAGAGATGGTCTCCCTATAAAACTTACGCTTGCCTCTTATTGTGGAGGAGTGTAGAATAATTTTATGAGTGAATTAACAAAAGAAGGTTTAGATAAATTAAAGGAAGAATTCCTATATCTAACAACAGAGAAAAGAATAGAAGTGGCCAAAGACATTAAGCATGCTGCTTCTTTCGGTGATTTAAAAGAAAATGCTTCTTATCATGAAGCTAAAGATGCACAAGCCTTTATGGAGGGAAGAATAGCCCAATTGAGAGACATTATATCTAAGGCTAGAGTAACTGTTAATAGACATGATGGATTAATTGAATTAGGATCTACGGTTACATTATCAACAGGCGATACATATCAGTTGGTTGGTCCAGCAGAAGCAGATGTCTTAAAAGGAAAAATATCGTATAAGTCTCCTATGGGAGAATTATTAATGAGGAAGATGGCTGGTAATAAAATTAAGCTTGGGGCCACAGAATATACCATTAAGGAGGTTAAATAGAAAACCTTGTAATTCCAAGGTTTTTTAGTTAAGGTAACTGTATTATGAATAAATACAATAAATCTACAAAGCGTTTTATAAGAAACGAGAAAGCTAAAATCAGAAAAGAAAATCCTGATTTAAAAAAACAAGGAGAATTAATTGATAAACTTTATAAAAAAGTTTCTCCAGCTAATGAAGATAAGTGATATTTTTAAATTAGCGATTGAAACTGGCATAGAAGCTGATTTACGTCCTAAGGAAAAAGTTCAGAAAGTTTTAGATAAAAAGAAACAAGCATTTGAAAAATCCTTAGATAAAGAATCTTTTGATAAAGAATTATTAGAGAATCCATACTCAGATTCTAGAATTTTGCATATTGCAAATGATATTGACATTAAGAAGATATTATTTGGGATAGATATTGCTCCTGCGGAGATATTAATGGCTAAGCAATTAGGCGTTGATTTGGTTATTTCTCATCATCCTTTGGGAATTGCCTTAGCTACACTACACGATGTAATGGAGCTTCAAGCAGATGTATTAAATCAATATGGTGTTCCTATCAATATAGCAGAAGGATTATTACAAAAAAAAATATCAGAAGTAGCTAGAGGATTGAATAGCGCTAATCATCAGAGGACAGTTGATGCTGCGAAAATAATGGGTGTTAATCTAATGTGTTTACATACTGCTTGTGATAATCTAGCGGCTGATTATCTTAAGAATGCCATAGAGGCAAAAGATCCTGAAACAGTAGGAGATGTAATGGATGTTATCGAAAATATAGATGAATATAAGGTAGCTAAAAAGAATGGTGCTGGAGCGAAGATATTTGTAGGTGATAGGGATAATAAATGTGGTGTTGTGGCAATGACTGAAATTACAGGTGGGACCGAAGGATCTTCTAAAATATATGATAAAATGGCTAATGCAGGGGTTGGAACGGTTGTAGGAATGCATGTTTCTGAAGACCATAGAAAAGAAGCAAAAGCTGCTCATGTGAATATGGTTGTAGCAGGACATATGTCCTCAGACTCTCTTGGTATAAATCTATTTCTAGATAAACTAAATGATATTGAAATCATTCCTTGCTCTGGATTAATCAGAGTGAAAAGATCATAATATATTTAGAATGCTTTTATCAAAAAAACAAAAATATTTACAAATTGCATTAAATAGCACCCTAAGTGATGCAAGAGATATTATATTAAAACTTCCTAGTGATCAGAGAATTATTTTAGAAGCAGGAACCCCTTTGATTAAACAATATGGAACTAGGGCTATAAGTTCTTTAAGAGAATTTTGGAATTATAAGACATTTAGACCACAGCAAGCAAGTCCAGATCTTTTTACGTTAGTTAAGAGTATTAGAGATAAAAGAATAATACCTCCATCTACTGGAGGACCATATATCGTTGCTGATTTAAAATGTATGGATA
>Ga0075125_10001412_pt1 | contig 11606 bp, 19 predicted proteins | sample AntAceMetag02UKN_FD_69810 | JGI IMG/M metagenome (GOLD analysis project Ga0075125, IMG submission 69810) | Saline lake microbial communities from Ace Lake, Antarctica - Antarctic Ace Lake Metagenome 02UKN | ecosystem: Environmental > Aquatic > Non-marine Saline and Alkaline > Saline | place... | reverse complement strand
CCCGGCCTTAGACTTGAACCACCACTCATTTTTGCCACATTCACTACAACTTCGCATAATTATTTATCTGATATTTCTTTATAAGCTTCATGGAAAGTTACTAGATTACCATAAACTTATATAATCTTTAAATTTTTTTTCTTTCTCTTTCATATAATTTATTCCTTGATTTTACGGGGCTTGGTAAGCTCCATGAAAACAATTTTAGCAGTTAGTTTAGCTACTATTTTATTTTTTAATTCTCTAAATGCTACTAGAGCTTGATCAACTGCTTTACTTGGCTGCCCAGAGCTATAGGCCAATATGCCATCCATAGATGGTAACTCTACTGAGACTTTCATAGTGAGCTCCCACTTGCTAGTCTTCTTGTTAAACTTAAACCCAACATTAGCCAATGCTTTCTTCTCTTCGCAAGAAAGATTTTCACCCATAAGATTAGGATCCCGAGTAAAAGTACTTGTGGTTGAATAGGGATCGTTAGCAATGCTAGTGGAAGTGGTGCTAACGTCACTGGATTGTGCATTAATTTGAGGATTTGCCAATGTGTTCATACTAGCATACGTTTGAGCTTTTAATTGTTGTTTCATAAAATTAGTATACTGGTTTGGTAGCATGTTAGGACGTTTAGCTATGAATTTTTTATTTTTTTTAGTTAAAAACATATTAGTAAGATAGTAACATTAAAACAGCTTGATTGAAACCCATCTTTTTTACATCTACGATATACTGAATCGTATCTACCGACTTGTCACAAGCATGGCAATAGCCACGATTAGTGTCAGGATAAACATAGAAGCTTGGATTAGTTTCATTGTGGAAGGGACAAAGACATCTCTTCCTAGCTCCGAATATTTCTAATTTTAATAATTTATCGAATGGAACTTTTTTAGCAAGTGCAATCATTTCATCGGTTACTATAGTTTTCTCATCACTGTATTCTCCTTGCAAGTATGCAATGGATATCTTGTTAGATCTGTATACACCTGTAATTTTTTTATAGTTATCAAAATCTTTACTAAGTTCTATAATCCAACCGTCACAATCCTGGTCTTCCATATGTGTGTATCTGGCTTCCATTATTTTAATATGCGAACTTAAGTTCGTGTTAGTTCGTTTTAGATGGATAATCTTAGCATCAATCATTTCTTGTCCTATGTCTGAGAGTAATATGTCATTCTTAAAGTCAGCTATTGTCTCTCTGTTTTGATACTCTATATTAGGCCTATTCTTGGCGTCTAAGAGCAATTGGTTAGCAAACGACTCATCCTTCGTTTTCTTCCAATAACGCTGAAACCAGGCTATTACGTCTGAAAATTTGTAGTACTCAGCAAGGCGATGCAATCTATGCATGCTATCATCTCGCATATAGCATCCTTCATTGAATATCTTCTTAGTAACTTTGTTTAAAGTTTTGAAAACAGAATCCCGGTACGACTCAGCTACTGCCTCGGAGAAATCAAATCCTTGCCGGCTAGTTCTGTATGGGCCCATCTCTTCTTTCTCTATGCACTGTAAGTATAGTAGGTTTAGTTTGCCTTCCTTAACTTGGAAGATATGTGGTCCTATATATATCATTTGAATAATTTAGAATATGTTTTATTTATTTTAAATTTAAGTTTATCTTCCGCCGGTATGTTTATCGTAATCGTTTCTCCTGTTTCAAAATCTTTAACAACTCTTTTTCTGGATGGCATACGTTTGAGAGAGAATACTCCAAAGTATGGTAGTATAGCTTTTCCTGTACGGTTTAGATCTTTAGTAATTATTTTTATTAATTTTAATATGAATATATCTATTTCATCTTTAGACATCCCAGACTCAGACGAAAGCTGACTATATAATTTTTCATATAATGGTGTATAGATACTCATAGCTTTATATTAATAATTAATATATCTGCCGCCCAGACTACCACTATGCCAAGACCTATCAGCAATAGTAGAAGCACTAGCTTCGAACGTTTTCTCATATAAGAATTTATATGTTCTGCCATAGTTCTGTGACGACCTCTCATTAGTCTCTCCTGCGCCTCATATGATGAGTTGGTTGTCGTATATGTTCCAGAAGAAAATCCAGTTGACATTGTAGAACAACTTGTGCTCGGTCCTACTGCAGCTGTTTTCTTTACTATAAAAGCCATAAGTAAATATTAATATTTATTTCTCTATCTTGCTAGATCTATTGTTAATTATTCTTATCACTACGTAGATTATCACTCCTAGTATTATTGCTAGGATTGCTTTTGTTAATTCTGACATTTGTTTTGAGTATAAATGGTTTAGTAAATTTTGCAGACTTTGTAGGATAACCAACAAAATCTTGTATTCTACTCTGTTTCATAAACTTGTTCATCTTCTGCAGTTATTGGATCATAAAACATCTTGTTATGTACTTCCAATTTTATCTTTCCATAATGGCCACCGTCTCTCTGTTTAGCGATAGTACAAGTTCCATAGTCTTCGTATTCATCACGCTTACCTCGTTTACTAGGACGATGCATTATAAGAATTATATCTGATTCTTGCCCGACGAATGAACTGTCTCTTAGATCTCCAATGACTGGACTGTTATTATCTTTTGGCTGTTTAGTATGTGCCATTAAGAATATTGCAATGTCATATTTGACCGCTAGTAATTTCAATGTTCTCATTGTATCACCTACTATATCACCTTTGTTTTGTTTTATATTTGAATTAGTGACCATTGGAACCAGATAATGCAGATGATCTATAAATGCTATTTTTATATCATACTTTGTTTTAGCTTCTATTATCTTTTTTTCTATCCATTCTAAATCGTATGGTTTATTATTTGTCGGTAAGTAAAATAATGGAAGATCATCTTCTGTATACTTACTAAAAAATTGTCTAGCTGTTAATTCAAAACTGAACCACATAGCTCTTATTTTTTGTTGTCCTAAATTATAAGAAATAGTCTGAGCTAATGTAGTCTTTCCAAACCCGGTAAATCCTGACACCGTGATCAAATCGCCCAGAGCAAAACCTCCGAGAACATCATCGAGTCCTCTTATTCCAAATCCGATTAAGTCTATCTTGGGTAATTTTTTAAGCTCTTGATAAAAATCATGTGAACTTATCACTGTATCTTTATCTTTCTTTTCTTCTTCCATTATAATTATTATTTATATTTATTATAGATATCTACTGCTTTCATAAGATTATTGTTTACTAAGAAATTTATTAAAGATAGCTATAGATAATGCGGTACTTATAGTAGGTGAGAAGTTTTCGAAATCTTTCTCTCTTAAGAACCAGTCAAGGCAGTCTAATATCTCAGCTTCAGTGTACTTTTCTAATCGTTTCTTTATAATCAGGCCATCTTTTCCGTGGTCTATGATGGGTTCAAAATCTCTAAGGTCTTTACAGTATTCAACAAACTCATTCTTTATTGAGGTCACTCTTGGATCAGCTTTAACTTTAGAGATTTTCTTTTTAACAGCGGCCATGTTTTTCATTATGTTTTCAACAATCGTGTTAGCCCACACTTTTTCGTTCGTTCTAAGTTTATAATGAGTAGAATTAGATATGCGTTTCCATCTATCAGCCTGGGCTTTTTTGAATGTTATTGACCCATCAGGTAGATGATCCGCTTTACCTAAAATATAATTTATGAAACCTCTTAAACCGGCGTGGACTTCTTCGGCTAGCTTCTTTTTAAATTCACTTCTATTCATATTTATTTTACTGCAAAATTAAAATCTTTTGATATTGGGATTATACCATTCTTTTTTTGTTCATGTTTAATAAAATCATTTAGTTTAGGTAAACATGCAGTGCATACCATAGTAGCAGTAGTTTTCCCAGTAGTAGGATCAACTTCTTCTATAGTTGCTAGTGGCTTTTGGGCCACGGCAGATCGTGTGGGCGGACTTACTTCTTTGCCGCAACAATCACAGAAATATTTAACCATAGTTTTGTTTGTTAACTTTTTTTAATTGTTCGATATAGGTAGTTGCTAGTGTTGTACATTTATCTCGCACAGAGTCAAGCTTCCAAAGATTGTCGCCAGATTTAATTGGTTTATTTATACTAGTTATATTAATTATCTCGGGGATCATGGTTGTAATAACATCCTTATTGAAATTACCTGGAATTTGTATTTGGAGTTTCCAGGCTTTCTCGATAGAAATAGTATTGATATCCTTTATAGTCTTGTCATCTATAAACGCGGGGCAGACTAGTAAAGGATGTTCTTTGCTTGAGCCAAGAACTAACCAAAATCCTATTGTTGCTGGGTATTGTTTCTCTTTCATATTATTTTCCTGGTTCTTTCTTCATAAATTTCTTACAGTCATCACATCTCCATGCATCGACTGCACTATAGTTCTCATGTTCACAATCATTAACCTCAGCTAATGTTTTTCCACCATCAGAGCATTCAGCTTGAAGATCTTCAGTAGAAAGTTCTTTAGCTTTATCTAACCAATCATTTAGATTCTCGTCAGGATCTTTATTAATTATTCCCGCAACCAATGCAAGCTTAGTATATCCTATCTCAGCTAATGATTTTTCATCTACATCTTTTCTAGATGCGATGCTGTTCCACACAGTCATTAATTTCTGAGAAGTTCTCACTCGACCTTCCTTAGAGGAACCACCTAAAGGTAAGTCAGGTCTAGAACAGAAGTCTGACCATGATGTATCATGTTGAGAATCTTCATATTTATATGTTTCTTTATCTCTTATCTTGCTAAGATATTGACCTGCCTTTATGAAACCTGCTTGTCCAACGAACAGACTTTTCTTTAGACTCTTGACTAACTCGAAGTGCTCCTTAGCTAAAGCCTCTTCATCGACTATCGGTGTCTCATCATATGGTACTATATTTGTCATAAATGTTGTAAGAGGGAAGTGATTAAACTTCCCTCATATAATTAATTAAAAGACTAGCCTAGAAAGGGATCTCTTCTGGTTTAAGTTCATCAGCAGTTACGGAACTAGCATCAACATCATCAACCATAAGTTCCTCTTCTTCCTCTTCATCATCATCACTTGCTGGATCCTTTGTTTCGTTTACTATGCGTTTATTAGTTTCAGTATATTCTTTATCCATAGTGTCCATCACTTTAGCGATGTCCTCCATATGAGGACCTATCTTTTCAAGATCAGAATCACCAGTGATTTCATATTCAAGAAAGTAATACATATTACCACCTGAAGCAGTCTCTTGCTTGGGAGACAATTTTACTGTATGTTCAAAAAATTCTTTATCATCCTTTGCTAATTCTTTTTGCTTGTCAACTAAACTTTGTCTAGACTTGCCTCTAATAGTCAACTTATAAACTTGATCTTCATACAAACAATATAAATTGCTATTGATACGAAGTTGAGGAAACTCAACACGTAAAGTTTCTATGGAGCCAGAACCTACTACTTTAATGTTTGCACCAGTTTTGGCTTCGAATACAGTAAGCGGATCATTATAAGAATTGTGTTCGTTTGTGAACATACGCAATGTAGTTTTTGTATCTATCTTCTCGAAAGAAGTAAATGCACGTCTACTACGCAGTATTATTAATTCAACATCAGTAATGTCTGTACCGTTTTTATAATCTCCAACTGGAAATTTAGTAAAGATACCAGTGTTGCCATTGAATTTAATTGTTGGGACTTTGTAAGTAGTTCTTACTTTGTCACCACCTGACAGTTTTTTAAGACTGTCCTTTGAATAAGTCATAGACTTCTTTGTGTAATACGAACTTAAGTTCGCATTGCATCATTAATAGTTATAAGGAACTTAATCCTTTTGTTATTTATATAATAGCATACTGGGAATGTTTGTCAAGCTAAGTTATCCACAGTTGTCAAGACTAGTTTGTTTGCTAATCTTAGCACTATCAAACAATAATTCAGAATAATCACGTATACCTTTAATTGTAAATACATCTTGTTTCATATGTATGTTGATAACTGTGTTAGAAGAAGCTGGATCCCATGCGGGTACAAGATATCTCATAGGTCTGATGATTCTATTCCATCTTATCTTTTCAGGTATCAATAAACCATTGCCATGTATTGCTTTTAGACCTTTAATATTTCCTTCAATTTTATAATGCTTGAGTAAGACTTGAGTGCTATAAATCCCCATAGAACATATGATCCTGGGATTTATCAACTCTATCTCTGCAAGTAGATGTTCTAAGCAGTGAGAGTACTGGACAGTCGCCGCTGATTTAGCGTTCGTTATGCCGTGCTTTATTAAGTATGTAAGATAGTATTCACCTTTCTTAAGGCCAGCATTATGTATCATTTCTACTACATTGTTCTTTGCTTTCCCGGTAAAAGGAACGCCTGTTCTTGTTTCTACCGGGCCTGGGACATCTCCGACAAACATAACGTCCGCCTTGACATCGCCATAGCCTAGCACTGGACCTTTGTTATTTTTTAATACGCAGTTTCTACACTTAGAGATTTTATTATTCAGTTTTTTCCTGGCGTGATCTTCGAATAGCATCTTCTATAGTTGTGTCTTTTCTACTTCGTAATTCTGTACATAATGATTGATGCTGACAGATATTACAGAAGTAAGAAAGCTCTTTTTTAGGAAGAGTTCTTTTCTTCCAATGATTATTTAATGTTTTTAATTCATTAATAATATCTTTGAAGTAAGCTCCATCGAATGCGATTTCTAATTCCTCTCGTTCTCCTGTGTTCTTATTTATATAATACATACGAGCAGAATGTAGATCAGGGAACACGTCGCGCTTGAGGAAGTAGAAGTACGATCCTAGCTGACGCTTATGGCACTCGTCTATCTTATCGGGCAATCTTCCTCTTGCTCTAAATGCTCTATTGTTCTGTGTTTTAATATCTACTAGAACTAATTTCCCATCAAGCTCAGCAACAAGATCATAATGACCACGATAATGCAAGTCTTCATCTATTACCGACTGTTCCATGTCAACAAGAACACCAATAGATTTCAAGGCTGCTTGTCTCCATTCATGTGAAGCTGTTCCATCCATCGCGGCGTTCTGCCACTTGTAGATTGTAGCTCCATAAGTAACAATACCTGCTCTATTAAGAACTTGGTAACGTTTACATTTACCAAGACTGCTTGCAGACCAATACTTATAACCACGATGCTGTGTAGTCTGTCGATTTTTACGATCTATAAATTCGCAGATAGCGTCATCTATTGTTATAAAGTTATTCTTCATATTTTAGAACTGTGTCTATTTTTTCTAATGCTTTAGATTCTATTTGACGTATTCTTTCTCTAGATACATTCTCTGTTTTGGCTAATTGCTCTAGAGTTTTTGGTTCGCCATCTTCAAGCCCATGGCGTAGGCGTAAGATCTTTCTCTCTCTATCATTTAAGACCTTAAAGGTTTTTCCCATTGTCTTTAGGATGTTGGGAACATCTTTACTAATAATCTTCATATTGATCCATCATTTTATCTGTTATTTTTTTTGCTATAACAGTTACATTTTCTTTAGTTGGTATGATAGCTTTGATAACTCCTTCTTTGCAGAATAGGACTGTGTCCTCATTCCATGTATCTCCTTGATCAAGCTTATCATACTCATGAATTATAAATCTTGTGCCTAGTTTTACATACCGGGTATCTACACCGACAGCGATGACTTCTGCTGTGTACATATTACCAAGACGGCCTTCACCACCTTCATCAAAGACTTTGTCAGGCATAATCAAAGTACCCCACTTGTTATCTTTGATCCACTTAAAAAATACTATATCATGTAGTACTTTTATTTTTTTAGAATTAAAATCAGTTATTAACATATAGAATAAGTCTACCAAAAATAAAACCCCTTGTCAAGTGCATATGTAAATATAAGACAATGGGCTATTTATATGAGTAATTATATTATTCACAAGTTAGAGTAGCACAAGCCGGCAGGCAGACCACTAACACCCGCTAAAAGCAGATGCTACTCTAGCCTGTGAACACGAACTCAAGTTCGTGCTCACTGTTTTTATTTTGTTTCTGTTTCTGTTTCTTCTGTTTTTGTTTCTGTTTGTTTTTTACCAAAAGCTATCTTTGCTTTTAAAACAAGAGGAGCTTCCGCTTGTTTAAAGTAATATCCAAAAGCAAATCCAGCTAATGGAATCAATAAATTTTGTGCAACAGCATTCATAATAAACACCGAAGCGATTGCCGCACCGATAATTATGATTGCTATTACTCCCTTGATGATTTCAGTAATCATGTAATTTATATTAATTAATAAATTGTGGAAGTATCTACAACCTTAAATAAGATCCTTTTCTTCATAGCATAGCCCCCTATTGATCCAGCGTAATCGAGAACATAGTCTCCTGACGCTGATGATGTCCAGAAAATATACCAGATACCATCGGATCTTTTCGTTGGGCCACCACTATCAGAACTAACACCACGACTAGTTTTAATAGTGTATGTGGGGCTAGTAGGATCTGTTAGAACTCCAGATATATTCCGATAATCAAGCTCGAAATAGATCGTGTTTCCCATTTCAAATTTTGGTGTGATTTGTAACATATAATTAATAATCTAACGGAAACTCCATGGCATCGCTTAAACCAAAGCCATAGGTTTGCTCATTATTATCTAAAGTAATAGTTCCTGCAATATTAGTTAAACCAATTGCTTGCAACAGTGCATCTCCGGTGAATGATGTTGACTCGATAGACAAAAGGTTAGAGTCACCTGTAAATGATGTTGACTCTACAGATAATAGACTAGCATCACTTGTGAACGTGGCTAATATATCTTCTGTAACTAAATTACTATCGCCTGTAAATGTAACTGATACTTCGCCGACTAGATTAGAGTCACCTGTAAATGATGTTGATTCCACTGACAGTAAATTCGCATCACCTGTGAATGTTGTCAATTCTACAGATTTCAAACTAGCATCTCCTGTGAAAGTTATATCGATATCTTCTAGCAGTAAATTAGAATCTCCGGTAAATGATGTTGACTCTACAGAAAGTAAATTGGCATCACCAGTAAACGTAGCAGATACTTCTTTTACTAGATTAGAATCACCAGCAAACGTAGTCAATACTTCTTTAACAAGATTAGAGTTGCTAGTAAATGATGCTGATTGTTCTCCAACTAAGTTGGAATCACCTGTGTAGGTATTTGATACCTCTACCATTAAACTAGCATCTCCTGTAAATGTTGCTGTGATTTCTATCAATAATGATGCATCGCCTGTAAAACTGGTTGACTCAACTGATAATAGACTGGCATCACCTGTAAATGTCGCAGACTCTACAGATAACAGATTAGCATCTCCAGTAAATGTGGTTGATTCAGTAGATAACAAATTAGAATCTCCTGTGAATGAAGTAGATTCAACTGATTGTAGGCTAGCATCACCAGTAAAGGTGGCTTCAATTAATGTATTTATTAATGCGTCACTAGTAAATGTGTCAGATACTTCTTTCTTTAAATTAGAATCACCAGTATAGCTTTCTTCTAATACAGCTAGAATAGAGGCATCACCACTGAATATTTCTGATATATTTTCTAATTTAAGATTAGCATCTCCAAAAAAAGTCACTGTACCGCTAGCTAAGATTGAAGCATCGCTAGTAAATGTATTTAATATTTCTATTTTTAAACTTGCATCACTGGTGAAACTATCTTCATACAAAGTCATGATCGCGCAATCTCCAGTAAAATCAGTTGCTATTTCTTTCTTTAAATTAGAATCACCTGTGAATGTTGTAGATTCAACTGACTTCAAGCTAGCATCGCCAGTAAATGTAGTTGAGAGTACGCGTAAAAGACTAGCATCGCCAGTAAATGTAGTTGAGAGTACGCGTAAAAGACTAGCATCGCCAGTAAACGAGTCTGAAACTAATGTAAATAAAGTAGAGTCACCAGTAAAGGTGGCTTCAATTAATGTATTTATTAATGCGTCACCAGTAAATGTGTCAGATACTTCTTTCTTTAAATTAGAATCACCAGTAAATGTAGTTGATATTTCTTTCTTTAAACTAGCATCACCAGTGAACGTAGTAGAAACTACTCTCTTTAGATTAGCATCACCAGTAAACGTTGTAGATTCAATTGACAACAAACTAGCGTCACCAGTAAAGGTGGCTTCAATTAATGTATTTATTAATGCATCACCAGTAAATGTGTTAGATACTTCTTTCTTTAAATTAGAATCACCAGTAAATGTAGTTGATATTTCTTGTGTTTGTAATAAAATACCATCTCCAGTTTCCTGCAGAAGTTTATCTTCATTTTCTTGTAATATATAATCTGCCATTTTATTTTAAGCTAACCCATTGAAATTTTTAATACTAGCTATTGCTAATCCATTAATTGATTTTATAGAAGCGTAAGCGAGACCATTAACTGATTTTATAGACGTAGTGGTATAAGTAACTGATAGATAAGGGTCTTCATCTGTTCCTGTTTGTTCAGAAGCATAAAAAGCAGCCCCATTTGTTCTATATGTTCCAGCACAAGCACCAGCATTAAAAGCTATATTTTCAATATCGTGTCCTTCTCTAATACCTAATTTTGTCCAACCATCTTTAACTATCCAACTTAACCCAGTCGCATTAAGAGTAAATTCGCTGTAATTATCAAGAGGAATATCTGCGTGGTCTATATCGTTTGTACCCTTTTGTATCGGCGTATATTTTGCCCTGGCGGGGTCCCCATTATCGCTACCACAATCTTGATAATCTGCAACAACTAATCCAGATGTAGATGCCTGAAACGTTTGGACTACGCTAAGATAAAGTTGAGCATCATCATCGCAAGAATAAACAGTGGTAGCATATAAATAAAGTTTTGCTGCTGTAATATCAGCATCAGTAGAAATTCCCGATGTATCTACCGGGATAAAACCTCTATAACAATAATAAGCACCAGTACCAGTATAATACTGGCAAGACGCTTTAATATCCCCTGTATATTGAGAATGTCCAGCTGCAGCATCGTGAGCAGATTGAAATGTTTGACCACCACTTGTATCAGTATTTATACGACCGTCCCCTGCTCCCGAAGGATAATCTGTCGTTGTCCCCATTAAAGCAAACGGCAATCCTAAATTCTTTTTAAGAAGTAATCCGAAAATAAACATTCCTACTAAACCCATTGGACTAAATCGCCAAACCATTTTAGGACTTCTTAATTCTTGAAAATAACAAAATGGTGATAAGTTATAAGCTAATGCTTCGGCGAAACGAGGACGAGTAAAAAATTCGGCTGTATATTCTTGCCCAAAAAAATAATCTCTAGCTTTTTTAAATTCTCTTTTTAATTGTATTAATTTTAACTGTCTATTTTTATCATTTTTACTAACATTTTCTTTTTTCTTCTCAAGATATTTTATTTCTTTTTCAATCCTATATATTTTATATTCGGAATTATTATCAAATATCCTTGCATTTTTATGATGAACTGAATTAGGGGTTATCTTGTCAATCTGTTTTCCTTTTAAGTTTTTAGGTAATCTATTTAACCCTAAAAGCCAACGTAAATACCATTTATTTGCAATAAACAAAAGTTTTGTTTGATGTTTTTCAAAAAATGGCTTATTAAAATTAAACATATATTTATAAATTAATTAATTAAGTGTGTACAATATAATCGTTGCTAGGGTTAAAGA
>Ga0075125_10001410_pt1 | contig 11612 bp, 28 predicted proteins | sample AntAceMetag02UKN_FD_69810 | JGI IMG/M metagenome (GOLD analysis project Ga0075125, IMG submission 69810) | Saline lake microbial communities from Ace Lake, Antarctica - Antarctic Ace Lake Metagenome 02UKN | ecosystem: Environmental > Aquatic > Non-marine Saline and Alkaline > Saline | place... | reverse complement strand
ATCAATTGTTAGCGGCTGATATTTTTTTATCCAAGCAGTGCTTTGATCGATCATTGTGCCTCCTCATATGATTTGATTATTTTGTATTTTATAAAAAGATTAATATTATCAATATTATTTCTATATAAAAACAGAGAAAATATAAATTATCCATCCACCGAAGTGAATGGATAATCTTAAAATTATTTTATATTGTCGTCTTTTCGAATCACGTCCCAATTATAGAGTACTGCAAATATGTACATACAGAGTAATATACTCATAACAAATATACTTTTTGCAAATAGTGCCATAAAGATCGCAAACGTAATCAGTGATAGTTTAAACACGATGAATCCAGTAAACTCCCATTTTCGGTAGATATTCTTGAGCAGGAAGTTTACTTCACCCTCGGCACCATAAGTTATAAATAACTTTCGAGTTTGTAAGATGTCAACGATGTTTAATGCTATCACTAATGTGCCTAGTAGGTAGATCATATTTGTGGTTTAAATTCCTCAATATCTAATATATATCCTATTTCACCTTTAAACATATATGGTTCAGCTCCTCTTCGAACTCCACGAGTTATCTTATTAACCTTTTTTGGTGGCAAAGGTGTCATATTTAATTTATTCACCACATGTTGTATATGAACACAATTATGATAAAGCTCGTCACTATCTTTTTTTGTAGCATTAGAAACTTTATTTCCATTATCAACATCACCAGATGTCAGAAATAAATTGTTTTCATGTAGATATCTGATTCTTATGTGGCAACCAATCGGTATTTTATCACATATTTGTGGACCGTGAAAATGAATTTTTGAAGATTTTTTACCAACATATATATACATACAATTATCATAAGAACCAGAAGAACCATTTTCTAAATCAATCTCTGTCAAGTTGTCTTTATTCTCTACTAATTCCATTATCGCCTCTTACTATGCTTTATTTGGTTTATCTAACACTTGACTAAAATCATATAGACCAGTGTTTGCTTTAATTTTTTTACACTTTTGTCTATAACGAACCATACTTTCAATATATGCTTCTCCTGTATCATCAGGACCAATACATTCTGCAGACCATACATCTTCATACAAATCGTCTGTTTTATCATCCCCAAATAACAAATTAAGATCTATATCTAATGTTACCGCTTCTTTACACAATTCTTCAAAATTTTCTGGAAGTTCATTTAATATTTCTTCAAATAATACTTTTAAGTTTTCTTTAAATGTTTTTGTCATTACATTAACAAGTAATCTCGAATCTCTTCGAGAAGACTTCCGAGATGATTTTGACCAGGAATATCTTTACACTTATTACAAGTACAATCACCCCAGTAATTATCGTGCCAGTTATTCCACTCAATACAACGTTCTTTTGTCTCAATCAAACGTTGACCAAATTTGGTATCACGATTGAATTTTTGTTCAAGAGCAAATCTCATAAGGTCTTTCTTGATACTTTCAAAATTTGCCCGAAGTTTAACTTTCCCTCCCATTCGTTTAGCTTGACCAGGTGTATCACAATTAGCAATTTTAACAGTGTCTTCCCAACTATCTGTTTTAAGTGCTTGATATAAATGTTCTGGAGTTTTGAACTTGAGACCATGAAATTCACATGGTTCTTCATATGGTATAAAATTTGAAAACCAGTTAGCAGACATTTGAATTATTAACTCCTTTATATGATTTTCTCAATGAGTGATCTGCACGTTCGTGTTGTCGCAATTTTTGTAATGCTTTAGTTTCAATCTGTCTAATTCGTTCACGTGTTACATCGTGTTTGATTGCACAAGACTTTAATGTTTTTGATGTACCATTTAAACCAAATCTATCAGACAATATGTCTTTTTCTCTTATTGACAATATATTAAGGAATTCATATAATTTGCCATAATCTTTAGCAGGTTCTTCTAATATTGGAAAATACTTAGTATCGTCGTATGGCAAGAACGATTGACTATCTAGTTCAGCAACAAACTTATTTTGCTTTGTTTCATAAGATACTGGTGGGAATATTTCTAAGAAATTTACTCCAAGAGCTTCTGCAATATTTATAGCAGATTGTTTAATATTCCAACCATCTATGTGTGATTTATTAGTAGTACGTTTTTTTGTAAGAGGACTAGTTTTGAAATTCAAATAACTTCCCACTATTCCTTGACCAAGATCATTTTCGATACAAAATCGTGCAACACTTTTATGTTGTCTCATTATAGCTTTATATAATAAATTATTTTTAATCGTTAACGTAGCTCTAATATCATTAGGCATACTATACTCCCACTAACATAGGATCTACTTCTGTAGAAAACTCCTCAATATTATTATTCCAAGGTACAAATATTTTATTTGTAGCACCAACCAACCACTCTTTTTTACACCTAGCACAACCAACTTTTTGAAAACCACCAGATAAATCTTTAATGTTATGATAATCATGCTTAAACAAGCATATTAAATTAATCATTCTTCCTCCAGAAGTGTAAATGAAATTTGTTTATTCTCAGGTTTTTCAAGATATTCTCGAACACATGGTGGAGTATTTGTACGATTAACTTCAATTACACATGATTTGCCCACACTCAATATATCATCATCGTTAGGATAACCAGGGACAATATTACGTACTGTCGCTAGTATTTTCATCTTTTCTCTTCTCCTCAATACTTAGAATTTGCTCAGTAACGACTTGAATTATAGATGATTTCTCAAAATATTTGGTTACACAAAGAAACTTTTCTACATCTTCTTCTGGTATAACATATTTATTCTCTTTTATTTCATTACAAACTTTTAAAGTTTTATCATCAATAACATTGGCGTGTTCTTTTGCGATTTTATTTTGAACACTTTTCAATTGTTTTTTGATTTTTGTTTCTTTTTCTTTAAGTTCACTAATAACACTTGTATCTCCAATTTCATCATTGACCATACTTCTTACTATATCTCTTACACTAGTACAATCATGTTCATGTTTTCGTTGTTTAATTTCTTTAAATTTCTCTTCCAGATATGCGTATATTTTGTCTAATATTTCTTTCGCCTCATCAATATCATTAACTATAGAATTACCGGGATCAAGTTTAATTCCTTTCTCACATTCGATAATAGGTATGATCTTATTTGTTTTCTTTTCAATTCTTGTTGATAAGTTAACAACCATGCTATTTCGACAATTAGTATCTATATAAAATTTATTTGTGTATGGTGCAAACATATCATGAATAGGTTTAGGTATATCGAAAATATATTTTTCAATGTAATTATCACCAAAACCATCTTTTCGACACTTGAATGTATAATTCTTAAGAGAAAAATCAATATCTTTTTTTGTATATACTTTTTGCATTATGAGCTCCTTTACTAGATTCTACTTAGAATTAATTCTGTTAAATCTCTCTCTTGACCCGAACCTTTCTTAGCAATATTGTGTATTTCAATTTCTTTTGAATCTCTCCAATCAATATCAACCTCTGGACCAAGTACTTCAAGAATAGTATCGTTAACAATTTGTTCAGAATGATTATCTATCTCAAAATTAAAATTTAATCTTAATGTGTAATCATATCGATAGTCCCAATTGATCGTCTTGTCTACCATTTGATTCCTCCGAATAATTTTGGAGAACATCCATTAAATTACATTTGGTGATTATTTTATCATATTTAGCACAGACTCCTACATCTAATTCTAATATCATTGGAAACACAATTTGATTCAAATCAATATCTAAATCATCATCACATAAATTTTGAAGAATTTTAATATTAGGAATCATTGTACTTATTCCTCTTTTAAATGCTACACATGCTCCACCAGCGTCGTCTTGAATACATTCGCATTGGAGATCAGGACAAATAAACATATTACTCTCCTTTAATATTATTAATTTGAATATACTGGCATTTGAATATCTTTTATAATCTCTTTATCGATTTCATCAATAAAGTTTGTTAAACAACTTTTACAGAAATGATAAGGTTCAATTAAGATATAATAAGAGCTTACATTTTGACAAATATCACATTTAAGATTCGGAAATTGAAAACCTTTACCTTCTCTTGGATTACTAACTATCATTAGATTCTCCTATGAAAATTCATAACCTTCAACACCCAGTTTTTGACATATATTTTTAAGTTCTATGATATTTAAATTATATTCTTTCTTTACTAATTTATTTTCTATATTCTTTACAGTTTTAAGTTTATTCAAATGTAAAAAATCAAGAGCTTCACAAATAGTATTAAATTCTGAATCAGATATGTTTTCTATTGTTCTACTTTGAATTGTTTTTACTTCCATTTCTTTCATCCCCTATGAAAAATCATAACCTTTCATACCCAATTTTTGACACATATCTTCAAGTTCTATGATATAAGCATTTTCTTTTGAATCTTCTTCGATTTTGGTTTTATGAAGAAAATCAAGAGCATAACAGATCATTTCGAATTCCGAATCAGATATATTGTCTATACTTGTACTACTAAGTGTTATTACTTCCATCTCTTTCATCTCTCCTATAGGCAGCATAAAGAATATTTGGAAATTTATATTGATTAATGTCATGATCTCTATAAACACTATTAGGTATATTTATCAATATACCTGTTTTTTTTGTTAACATAGATGTGGTTATAGATACTGTGACATCATTAGCTAATTTAGCTCTTTGTAGTACCTTAATTATTTTCAAAACCATTCTATGTATACTTGTTAAAAAGTGAAATCTATTTGAAGAATCATAATAATCACGATAGCTAAAGGAGAATTTAATTGATTGAGAGTGTTTGTTTTTATTTATATAACGTCTATCGTACTTTATTTTTCTTTCGTTAAAGATCTTAATAGATTCTTCAATAATATATAAAGTTATATCATGTTTCGCTTTTGATTCAATCTTAGTCTTTACTACTTTTAAATTATTTAACATAATATTTCCTTATACACAAGATCCAGATGTTAATCCGGATCTTGCGGCTTATTATTGATATTTTAAAAGTATTTCAAAGTACATAATAATCAGTATAATAATACTTATACTGATTATTATCCAAAGGTCGGGATCTTTCATTACTTCAACGCAGGATGAAATTTCTCTGGATCTTTATTATACAATTTAAAAACATCATCATCGATTCTAATTGAAATTGAGTGGTATGCATGTGCATAATCATCTTGTCTTAAATACACGCTAACATGACGAAGTAGTTCATAGGCTTTCAACATACCCACTATATCTAACATAATATCATGTACATTAAAAATGAATTCGTCTTGATATTCATAAACATCATATTCAGGAGCATCAACAAGAACATTTTTATAATCTTGATTTTCATCACGAATACAAGTACAATATTTAGATCTAAAAGTAAATGTAAGTATTCTTGAATATTTACTTTTACTAGAATATCTTTTATAGAATTGGTTTTGATCGTCTATGATATCCATTACTTCTTTATTAATAAAATTTGTTACAGGATGATACGCATTAGATTTCTTTTTATCATACATATAGATCTTTGCCCCGTTTTAGACCTTATTTTGACATAAGTTACAAATGAGATAATAACAATCATTTACATTGTTTGTTATCTTTGCTTTAATTTCTTTGATCTTGTTATCATTCTCCTGTATGTTGATCTTGTGTTCGATTAATGCTTTAATACTTTTCTTAGTACACACTTCACGAATATCATTATCAGTAATAATTTGATCTATTACTATAAACTGATCTTTATCTTGATCATATGTTTCAGTTTTTGTTGTGTAGTTTGAAGCCGCAAAGATCTTAATGATTTCGTCAACTGTTTTTACTTTGGGATTACTCTCAAGAATTCTACGAATAATTAAAATAATCTGATTAGTGAGTTTCTTTTCAATTTGTGTAATACAATCATTGATTAAACTGATCTTAACAATTTCGACATAGTATTCATAACACGTTAATAACATGGAATCAACACTAGTTAGATCTACTTCACCTTCTTCATTACAGGTGTAGATGTTAAAATTAAGATTCTTGATCAAATGCTTCTTATAAACATATTCATAAAACTTGTTGATATCTGGTGTTCTTTTTGTAGGGACAACGGTAACATCAATAGAGGCTCCTGATAAACATTTACAAGAAACATTAACATCATTTTTCAAGGAATTAAAAGATGTTTGTGGTACTCTACCTTGAACATGTAATGTTTTCTTTTTAGTAACACAGTTAGGAATAGCCACTAATATCCCATGACCTTTTGTAAGAACTTTTTCCGCTTCAATATCATCTTTTTTAATACTACAACCATCTCTTTTTAGATTGGGATAAATAATAACTCTATCAGTTTCATCTTCTGTTATTAGATACTTTAATCTTTTTGCTAAATCACTAATAGTATATCTAGGAACAATAGTTCTATGAAACGCTAATCCTGAATAAATATCACCATCACCAATTAAACCAATCGGTAACGGTGACGGAAGGAATAGTGGTTCTTTTTCATATTCATATTCATCCCAAGGAACTAGATCAATGTATTTAAAACAAAACTCGTCAACCCATTTTTTAAGTTTAGCTTCAGTATATCTAGCTGCACTAGGAGTAGCGTCATCTAATCCAGGAGAACCAAAGTTTCCTTGAATGTCTACGAATCCTTGTTTATATAAGGTTACTAATGCACCATACGCAGCTTGATCTCCATGAGGATGATAAGTACCAGTCGCATAACCAGTAATCTTAGCACACTTTGTTAATTTTTTTGACGCCATATCATGCAAACTCAAAAGCAACCTTCTGTAAACTGGTGTTAGACAATCAACCTGATATGGGATCATGCGGAACCTGGAGATATACCGGCCGTATTCGCTGTAGAATATTGGTATCACTTTCTCCATTATTTAATATCCTTTGCAATCTTTTTAAGTTTTTGAAATTTATCTGCTAGGTCTTGAAATGAACCTTCATCATATGGATAATAATCATCAGTCATTTTACATATATAATTTTCAAAAATCATACCTTCACGCTCAGTTATTAATTCTTCCATCTCAATTTTTATCTCAATTGAATTCATTATTCCTCCATCAACCTTTGTCTAAGAACAAGATTCTCTAATGCTACCAATCCACCCATCTTTTCAAAGACGGGAATAAACAAATGATGAAAATTAGTTATTTCAGGATAATCAAGTTTGATATCTCTTGAACAGAAGCCACCGAATCTCAACCGAAGCGTCCGATGATTCATTTTTATAATTTTTATAAAGTTCTTTAGAGAGTATGGTTCACCAATTTTCAATTCATCGGCGTATCGACAAAGACCATGAACAGGTTCATATGTTCGATTTTCCTGGAAGTTGAGAATTTCTTTAATATATGGTCTGAATCTAAACACAGTATTGATATCAATATTGGTCATGCCAAGTTTTGACGAAATTAAATCAACATATTTATCAAAGAACTTAAATCTAGTTATAAACCGATTCTGGTCTTTAATGAATTTAACTGTTAAATCTTGTTCTTCATTATCGTAATATACTTTCGTACGATTATTATCATAGAAACTAGACTTTATTAGATTTAAATCAGTATCATAAAAGTATTGCATCTTGATTTCTTTAAAATTATATACAAACTTAAACGAACAGTTTAGTTCATTATAATTAGATGTATAGCTTTGAACATTGATACCATTAATACTTGAGAAATCAGAGTTCTTTGAATTAATATACGGATTGATTTTTAGAAAATATAGGGTGACTTTTTTATAATCTACAAATAAATCATCAAGTACATACTTGTTATTGTAAAAGTGAGCAATCACTGCAAACAGTTCGTGCCTTTTAATTGAGTCAAGCTCTAACGTAATAACTTTATTATTGTCTGACATACTAGTCTCCTAATTTTATGACCGCTGGAAATTCGGCGACATCATCTCCAATTAATGGGCTGTACAAATTCAATGTAATCTTGCCGTTATAAACCTGAATAATTTGATTTAAAGACTTCTTTAACTTTTTATATTTATAAGCAAAATCACGATCAAATACTATATTAATCTCCAATTCATCAAGTAGATAATACATAAGAATAAGTTTTTCAATATTATTAATATAGTTCTTACCATTGATACTAATGAATGTATTATCTCTAAATATATCGTTGTATAGATAAAGATTAATAATATCAAAAGGACCTTCAGAGATCGTTATTTTATTCTTCTTAGTTAAGTCTTGAAAATAGTACAGGTTACTTGTGTTCTTGTTAATTACATACCTTCTATTTTTGTATTCATCTATATATCTTATTGATACATTCTCACCTATGTAATTAGTAAACCTACAAGTAAGAAAACCGTCAAATAGTAAAGGTGATAATAGGAACTCAGATGCATTAATGTCTGTTCCTATTCTTTCATCAATATAATTCAAATATTGAATATATTGATCGTAATGATTTCTTTTAAATTTTTTATTGTATTCTAATATGCCCTTTTTTAAATGGCTAAAACGTGGGAAAAGAGCTCTTCGATTACGCATTTTATAGTAATCTTTTGTGAAATTGATTTTAATAAATTGTGAGATGTATTCTATAACACTTCTATCCTCAAATCCAGTTTGTAGTAATAGCCCTATAAGAGTACCACTACTATTGCATCTAAAACAATTAAAAACTGGGAATTCGGTTGCAACATAAAGATGCCCATGTTTCATTGCACCTGCACGAGTTGCATCATCACAAAAAGGACAATGTATAACAATTTCTTTAGGTGATGTTCGATATGTATTTGGGGATATTTGTTTTAAGTGTTCTAGAACTGGTGCAATTTTAGTTAAATCAAACATTGACTATTTTAACAACTAAACCCCTCTTATTTGCAATGTCTATCATATGTTTTGTTCCACGACTTTTATTATCCCAGAAAGCAAGTACAGCATTAGTGACATCAGCCATATCAGCATTACGAATATACCCAGCACTCTTACCATGTGTGTCCCAATCAGCTGGACATTCTTCACACTGAATGTTTCTTTCTTTACAATACTGAATGGCCATTTGATCAACACCGCGAGCACAACCACTATAGATAACGAGGTGTCTTAAATTTGTCTGGAATAATTTATCTAGTTCTTGTTTAAAATAATTGTAGTCGGTGAAACCTCTGCTTCCGCATACTATGATTCTTATTTTATTAATATCCATCAGTGATCCGTTTTTCAAGATCCATTAACTTCCCTTTCACCCATAAGACACCTTGTATCCGATCTAGTTGTGATTTATCATTTAATTTATTCATTTTCTTTTCACATAAATCAACATAGATGTCAATCTCAAGTAACATTGTCTCAATCCAAAATAGGGGATTTTTCTTCGCACGCTCAAATAATTCATTGAATGATTTTGCTTGTTCCATGATAATCTCCTATTTAATTATTAATAATCATTTTCAATGCTATTATTAATTAATGAAACAGCGTTTTGAGCAGCTTCTAATAAAATAACTGGCGCAGCTTTTAGATCAATTCTTCTAAATTCATGAATAAGTCTAGTATCTGTTTTATGTAGATATGCTAATTCTTTTGCATCAGGGTGTTTTATTTTTTTCTCTATAACTTCCATTAATCGAATTTTATCATAATCATATATAGTATAATAACAGATGTGTTTTTCTTCAATAACATCTACAATCTCTTCATTAAAGATTATCATGATAATCTCCTACTTAATTAGTTTAAGAGTAGGTTTCTTTTTCACTGATTCTAGTTTTTTTGGTTTTACTTTTGAATAAGAATCAATATCAATTGGAGCAAAGAATCTTTGTTCTCCACCCATTGTGAATGTTTCTTTACCAGTCATTTGTGGAGTTCTTAATGTAAGTACACCACCCACCATCGGTAAAGAGAATATCGAATAAGTTATATGCCACCATTCTATTTTCTTTGTAAAGTCACGTTCAATACTATGAACGAAACCAAAAAGAGCAATGTCCGGCATAATAAATAAAATTATATCTCTTTCACTAAGTGTCTCTTTAAATGTGAAGTTCCCACAAATTTTACTGACATGTTTTTCAAAATCCATTTGATGCCTCCTATAGATCTTGTGCGACGTTTTAGATAAATAAAATAAGATTAATAGTATTATTTCTATATAAAAAGTGAAATAATATGAATTATCCCAGTAAAATTAATTACTAGGATAATTCTTTAAAGGTTATTTGAGTTCTTTCCAACCAAGTATTTTTGCTTCTCCCACATCTTCTTTTCTACAAGGTCGAAAACATTCAACAAATCCAACATCTGTGGAAATATTCTTTTGAACGACAACCCATGAAATCTCTTCTTCTTTTTCAAATGCTCGTGCAGCTTCCTTTGTTGCATAAATATTTTTGAAAACACTTGGACTTGCTCCAAACATTTTAATTCTCCTTATTTAAAGACCTCACAAAACGTTCCTAATTTAGTACTCTTCCAAGGTACAGGAACGTCAAATCCATCCGGTATAGGGTCAAGACATTTCCAGACTGTTTGAGTATTGCACTCAGAACAGAAAGGGTATATCTCACCCCAGTGGTTAGTCTCTATCATCCGAGTCCAACCACACTGTTCACATTTATATTTCTTTGGTTTAATTCTATCAATCGTTTTCATTATACTTCTCCGTATATTTCTCAAATAAATCTAATAAACTTCTCATACTGGCAATTCTCATTCGATTGACTAATTTATCATTACCACTATTAGATGATATGACCAAACCAAGTTGTCCAATTGATTTTCGAACTTGATCAAATGATTGATAACCTTCAATTGTTTTCATTATACCAATCCTTTATATTTCGTTCGTAATATGAATTACTGAAACTCTGTGCATGAACAACAAAGGTGTCATTTTATTAAATATTTTTGTTGTAACGGCATCAAGACCACCAGAGCAATGTTTAAAAATCATAAGATCTGTTTTATGCTTTGGTGTTATCATAATTACATTTTTCTTCTTTCTATATTGTATAAATTCCATATCTTCCCTCTAATACCACTCCTTTTCACCAGATTTAATCTTCTTCTGACGAACGATACCGATAGAGTTTCTTAAGTTCACTGCTGCTTCTGGACCAAAAACCATCATCACATGGTTTCTGATATCCCACCATGCCGATGGGTGTATTTTTGGGTCATATTGTTTATGACCATGAATTTTACCACTTACTGCGTTATCAAGATTTGTCCATTCTTTTAAACGTATGGATCGATCTATTAATCCTGGAATATATTGTTCATATTCTTCTATATCGCCTATCAATCCAATTAACACTAGATGATTACCCTTGAAGTTCTTAAGATCACATGAATGGAATCTCAACAATTTATGATTCTTTGTGAATTGTTTCAAGGACTTGGGTAATGCACCGAACTCAAATTCAGCGCTTCCCATGTAATCCATTGAATATAATTTATCAATTGATGGATTCTCTACATTATGATCTCTTAATTTCATCCTTTGAATTAGATACGGTGTTTTCATAGTTTTCTCCTTTAATAATAAAATAAATGTTTAAATAAAACCTCTTATTATGTTTATTTCTATATTAAAAGAGAGAATATATAATTGATAAAAATAT
>Ga0075125_10001407_pt1 | contig 11618 bp, 14 predicted proteins | sample AntAceMetag02UKN_FD_69810 | JGI IMG/M metagenome (GOLD analysis project Ga0075125, IMG submission 69810) | Saline lake microbial communities from Ace Lake, Antarctica - Antarctic Ace Lake Metagenome 02UKN | ecosystem: Environmental > Aquatic > Non-marine Saline and Alkaline > Saline | place... | reverse complement strand
TGAGAGTATTGGATTTCAAAGATATGATGGTTCTAATTATTATGGAAAAATATCAGGGGGTTTAACCGAAACTGGAAAATGGATACACATAGTTTGTATAAATGATAGTGGAACAATGAGATTGTATAAAAATAGTATAGAAGTTGGATATGATGGTGCTAATTATGCTGTCAGTGATGGAAGTAATAGATTTTATCTTGGGTTTCCTAATTCTGTTACAAATGATTCTAAAAGTATAGATGGTAAGATAGACGATGTCAGACTTTACAATAAAGCATTAACATCAACAGAAATTTCAGCAATCTACAATTTAGGAAAAGGAACAGAAACTGAAAGTGCATCAAACCAAAAAATATTCACAGGAATATTAGAAAACATAAGTTATCCAAGTAAACCAATAGATGAAAAAGTTCAAATTTCAGGAAGAGATTATACCGCAAGATTAATAGATAGAAATGTATTGCCAGAAGTTTATACACAATTACCAACAGGTTCAATTGTAAAAGATATAATTAGCAAATACACAGATGACATCACAACTACAAATGTATCTGATTCACCGACAATAATAGATAGAATTTCATTTAATCATATACCAGTTTTTGATGCAGTTAAAAAATTATCAGAGATGGCAAATTATACTTTTTACGTTGATAATGATAAAGATTTAAATTTTAAAGAAAAATCACAAGTATCTTCTAATTTAACATTTTCAAGTGGAAATATTATAAATGCTAATTTTAAAGAAAGAAGAGATTCTATTTATAATGAAGTTTGGGTTTATGGTGAAAGATATGAATCGAATATAAACCAAGAATATACAGCAGGAGGAATTGGAAGTGTTTTTAATTTGAATTATCAACCACATAATACTGTTGTAAATGTTGGAAGTCCTATAACTTTAGATACACATCAAAAAGGCGGAATTTTTGGGATGAACCAAGTTCCAATAAGCGGAACGGAATATTTAGTAAATTTTAATGAAAAGGAAATTGTATTTATTAGTGGAACAGACATTGGTTATTCATCTATTCCTGCAAGTGGAGCATTAGTTAGTATTGATTATGATAGAACATTACCAATTATAAAAATGGGAAGAAACTCTACCAGTATAAATAAATACGGTTTAAGAATTAAAAAAATTGTAGATAAAGATATTAAAGATGTTGATACTGCACAATTGGTTGTTGAAAACGAATTAGCTCGAAATGCAATACCAGAAAAAGATGGAACTATAAATATAAAAGGAATGACAAATATAATACCTTCTCAAACTTGTGTAATAGATTTACCAAATCAAAATGTTAATAATCAAACATATGATATTATTTCGGCTAATTACAATTTTAACAAAGCAAATAATCTCTATGATAATGCATTACAGCTTAAAGTAAATAAAAAAATAACAAATATCACAGATACTGTGAAAGATATTTTAAATAGATTAAATCAATTAGAAGCAGGCGATGTTAGCGAACCTGATATTCTAAGTAGATTTGAATTTACTACTGGAAGTTTAAGTGTAAGACAAAGTGGATGTTCAATTTCAACTCGAAGTCTTACAGGTAGTGCAATGGTATGGGGTAGTTCAATATATGGAATATGGGGAATAGATAAATGGGGAACAACATCAACTGGACTTGGTTCATGGGCTATACAATATTCAGGATGTTATTTAAAATGATAAAAATAATTAAATTAAGAGGCAAAAATAAATGACAACATTAAATTATACAAAAAATAGAGTGGCGTTATTATTAGGTGGGAGTATCACTGAAAAACCATATGCTTATATGATAGGAATAGGAAGTTCAATTGTATCAGTAACTGATACAACATTAGTTATTCCAACAGATAGACAATCATTTACAACGATAACATATCCATCATCTCAAAAGGTTAAATTTCAAACAGATTGGAATAGTGTAGAAATATCTGGAACTCAATTATCTGAATTCGGTTTAGTTGGAAGTGCAACTGGAACAACTGGTTCAATGTGGAGTAGAAGTGTAATACCAAGTTTAACTTTTGATGGAACTAATGAATTGCGAATTGAAGAAACATTAGAAGTATATTAACTATATAGTAAAGCAATTAAAATTTAAAAATAAAAAAATATTATATAAATAAAATGATAAAGAAATTAAAATGGGGATTAAATATTAAATGACAATAAAGAATGGTTTAGTAGCAGATGCAGATGAAGTGTTAAATGCTTTTGGACCTATATTTAAAAATCAAGCAAATCTTATATGGAATGAAAATTTAGATGAGATTGGTCCATTAAATGATGGGTTTTGGAATAGTAGTTTGAATAAATTTGTAAATAATGGGTTACCAACTTTTAAAAATTTATTTTATAATTCACTTCCAGTAAATACAGATAATATTGATAGTGCTGGAGATATTAATGATGGACCAATTGTATTTCCTGCAGAAGTAATTGATGATTTTCAAGATGGAATTTTAGATACAAATATTTGGAGTGCTACAAATGTTACAGATGCAAGTGAAACAAGTGGGTATATTTTAGTTTCAAGGGCTGGTAATTCAAATGATTCAGCAATATTAACAGCTGACCAAATAAATGGGGTAGACTTTAATCAAGAAAGCACTTTACTTATTCATTTTAAAAGTGTAACTAGAAGAAGTGGGACACCAGCAGATATTAAAATTCAATTGGTAGATGAAAGTGCACATGTTGTGGATATTGTTTCAAATTTTGGAATTGGTTTAAATACAACAGCTTATAATTTATTCATAAGAATGGAAATAGACCCAACTGGAAATAATGTAGATGTTTATCAAAATGATGTTAATGGAGTAGGAACCCCTGTCTCGGTAAGTATTTCTTCATTAACAGACGGGAATAAATGGTATCTTAGATTTAGAGCAACGACAGGAACAGATACATCAGATGGTGGATATATGTATATTTCATTTGTAAGATATTTAACAAGCACACCTGTATCAAATAAAACTTTTATTACAGCTGCACATACAGCAAGTTCAACGATAACAAATGCAATACTTTCTGTTTCAGATGAACCGACAAATGGTTTAATTACATATTATTTATCTGCCAATAATGGTTCTAATTATGAAGAAGTTACTCTTAGTAAAATTCATAGGTTCACAAATACAGGAACACAATTGAAATTTAAAGCTGAAATGGATAGTGCTGCTGGAGGATTAGTTCCTTTTTTTGAAGGATTTGCAGTAAATTACAATTTATATTAAAAGATAGAAAAGAATATAAAGAAGAAACTAATTATTACGATGTTTGGTTTAGTTGGAATGAATTATTTTCATATTCAAAAGGATTGAATACAGAAGCAAAAAAATTAATAAGTTCGTAAATTCACAATTAAAAACTATATAGTTAAATTAATAAATATTTAAATACTAAAAAATTAATAAATATAAAATGACAATTAAAAAATTTGATTGGAAAAAAACCTGTAATAAATTCTTAATTGCTTTGGCTGAAATCTTAGTTTCAGGTGCAATTTGCTATACAACTGACCATATTGAGTTTATGGGATTAGTTCCAATATTTGAAGCAATTAGAAACTGGATAAAACATCGTTAAAAATGAAAATTTTATTTAATATAATTGAAAGGAGGTATATATAACAATGAATTGGAAAAGTATAACAGCTATTGGTGTTGGTGCTTTATTAATTGGTGCTTTAGGAGGAGCTTTCGCATTTCCTAATACTATCGTTGATAAACAAATTGTAAATAACACTATAGAAGTTGAAAAGTTAGTTAATCAAACTGTTGAAATTGAAGTTCCAGTAGATAATGGAAATTTAGATTTAGTTCTTGAACATCTTTATGATAACGAAGGAAATGTTGCATATTTATTAGATGATTTAAAAGAGGATGATATCTCTTTAATTACTGATAGAATTATTTTTGTAAATGAAATTAAGAAATTATCTGTTGATGCAATTAATGAAGAATTATTTGATGAACTTGACAATAAAGACGTAAATGGAACAATTCTTGATGATAAAGAAATGAGCAGATTAAGAATCAATGATAGAGACTATGAAATAGGAGTATCTGTTGATGATTTCAAAGATGGAGAAGCAAAGACAACTGTGACAGGAACTTTTGAACAAGATAATGTTTTGTATAATTTTGAAGCTGAATTAGATTTTGATGACGGAGAGTTTGATGGATTTGATAATGTTGATGTAACAATAGCATAAAATTATTAATTTTTATTTTTTTATTATTTTTTAGTATAAAATAGAGTAGTTTAGGTAGTAGAACACTTAGAATTACTATTTTAAGTGTTCAAATTTAAACGATAATTAAAAAGTAAGGTAGTTATATTACTTTTTAAGAAGTGTATCAGAATGTCTCTATTAGATGAGTTCTTTAATGTATTTATAGGCTTTATCAGCACTTAAATTCCAAGTCCAATTATTTGATTGAATTAGTGCTTTCTTAGATTTAGTTTCTACTTCCGTCTGGTGTTCATAAATATATCTTAATTTCTCTCTAATCTCTTTTATATCTGGAACTTTCCAAGATATTTCTTCATATAAAACATCCCAATCAACTTTTATTGGTTTATTCTTTTTTAGTTCCCAACCAATATCATTATTTAGATAATCTGTTTGTCCACCAAAATTAGTATACATTACAGGTAACCCACAAGATATTGCTTGCAATCCACCAAGGTGAAATGCTTCAGCCATTGAAGTAATACAAAACACATCTCCTGAATTATATATTTCAACTAATTTTTCATAAGGCAACATTTCTTCATTAATTTTAATATAAGCATACTTTTTATTTTCATCTATTTTTTTAGAATATTTTCCAATTAAATTTTGTATTTGATTAACACCATAAACTGGATTTATTTTTATAAGTAGCTCTACATTATCTTTAGAACTAAACTCTTCAAGAAAACTTCTTACAAGAAATTGTATTCCACCTCTATCAAATTCATTCCTATATCCTTTATCTATTAAAAAAGTAAATTTATTATTTTTTTCTTTATTTAATTTCTTGTAAAATAAATTTTTATTTACGCCGTGAGAAACAATTTTGATTTTATCTATAATTTCTTTATCTTTAGTTGTATTTAATATTGCATCTTTTACGTGAGTTGATGGCATCCAGATTTGTTTTAAATTTTTATTTTTAAATATTTCAATAAAAGAAATTGGAACTTTATCACCTTCCCAAACAAAAAATCCGATTGTAGGTTTATCTTCACATAAATAATATTGCCACTGAGGCGGTAATCCTATTAATAAATTAATATCACTATCATCTGAATTTCTTTTTATCATTTTTAATTCTTCATCATTAACAAATCTAATCCAATTTTGCATTAAATTAGTGTTTAAAGAAACTTCAATATCTTTTATTTTATTTAGAGCATTGCTAAATTCTCGAGTATGAATTGCATATCCACTACTGTTAAATATATCACCAAAAATATTTACTTTTATCATTAATCAATAACCTCCAATTGATGAAACCATTTTAAAAAATCATCAAAATATATTCCATCTTTATCAACAGTTTGCCCTCTCATAAAGCTTAATAATTCTCTATAATATTTTAGTTTTAATATTTGTTCAAATATTTCAAATCTCATATTTTTTATCTCCTATTTTTTCTTCCAACTTTTTTATTTTTCTAACCATTTGCAGAAAACCATATTCAGTCATTACTGTAAAATTACCCAAATATCTCTCTACTTCTTTTTTCTGTTCATTATTAATTTGTAATCGATTTCTAAAGTCTCTCATTTTCGTGTTATTAAATTCGTTGCTTTTAACAACTCATTTTCGTTTATAGGTGGAAGTGTTATTCCTAATTTGTCATAATATTTCTGTAAAAAATCTCCTTCATTTTCAAACATTTTTTTAGTAATTAAATCAAATTGTTCTTGATTGAATGCGGTCATATTCATTGTATCCCGTTCTCCTCCAGATGGAGTTGCAAGATGCCAGTTAATTGCACCTGTATGAATTGCTATTTTAAATCCTTTAATTAAACATTTCCAACTAAAAATATTTTCTTCTCTAAAACCGTTTTTACTTAAACGAGAATTATAATCAACACCTGCTTCATGTATTTCTTTTTTATATAAACACGAACTTCTGAAATGTGGTGCTGGAATTATTTTTTCTTCTGTATATCTATAACCACATGAATCTTCATTTTGTATTAATTCTCCTTTATTATTTAATCTTGCTAAATTAATAACAGGTTCAACATATTTTATATCTCTTTTAATATCTGGTCCTGGAATTGGTGAAACAATACAACCGACTAAAGCATATCCACTTTCTATTCCTTCTATTAGTTTTTCTAAAAATTTAGAATCACAAATTGAATCATCATCGATTCTACAATAAAGTTTTTCTTTTCCATATTTCATTACATAATCAACAAGCTGTTGTCTGGCTTTACTTACTCCAGATGCAATATTATTTTTAATTATTTTAACATTATGTCCTTGTAATTTTAATCTCGCAACTAAATAATTAATAAAATAAAAGTTCGTTAATGGCACTTGAGAACCGTCGTCTAAAATATAAATATTAAAATTCTGATATGTTTGGAACATCAAACTTTCTAAAAGTAATCCAACTTCGGATGCTCTATCTCTTGAAGCAATTTGTATTGCTATTTTTCCATATTTTTTTTCTAAGTTTTTCATTTGTCGAATAATAAAATCTGATTTTTAAAAGGAAAATTATCTGGTGTTTTAATTAATTTTAATCCTTGTTTTGTAAATTGAGAAACCCACCATTCTTTAGTTTCAAATATTTTATGTGTATTATCATTTAATAAATTAGGGTCGCCAATAACTGGAACACTTATTAAAATATATTTTGATGAAGATTTTATTATATTTATTATTGCTGTATCTAAATCTTTATAATTAATGTGTTCTAAAATATCATAACAAACCACAAGTTCCATATCTCTTTCTTTCCAAAAATCTTTAGTTATATCCATTTGTCTTATATCTAAATTTTTATAAGGAGTATTTTTAACTGCCCATTCATTTATTTCTACACCTTTAACATCACTAATATAACCATCCAAAGCAAAAACTCTATGTCCTAAACCGCAACCAATACATAAAGCAGTTGCTGGTTTAAAATATTCTTTCCATATTCTCGCTTCTATGAAATGCTTTGCTTCTATCCCTCTTTCTGCAAAATATATTTCACCTTTATCTATATCGAATTCGTTTAAAAGTATTTCTGGTAAGTCAATAATATTAATTTGTTTTTTAGGATATTGATTAAATAAATGTGCATTTTTCCATTTCTTTAAAAATTCTTCATTATGACTTCCGATATCTGTTTTTCTTTTCATTTGACCATCATATCTTTTTTTAACATCAAAAATCCCACCACAATAAGCCAAATGCCAAACAACTGGTTTAGTTAAAAATCCTACATTATCTAAATTTATTCCATGCATTACACAATGTTCTACTTTTGGAAAAAATATTTTATTTGTTAATTTAAAAACTCGTGTTGGAGTTTGATGAAGATTATTCGTAGCATCTTCAAGTAATAAATTATCAATTAAATGTCTCATTTTAATATCATAACATTCAAATTTTTTATCTTGTAATTCTTCTTTTAGAATTTCAATTCCATTATCTTCTAATAATTCATCTGCATCTAAATGAATAATCCAATCTCCAAGATGACCATTCTCTTTTAATTTGTCTAACATAAAATTCTTTTGTATTCCAGGCATAGCTGGATTATTAGTATCGAATTTTATTTTATATATTTTATTACATAAAGGTTTAGCAATTTCTAAAGTTTTATCAGTTGAACCACCGTCTATAAAATAAATTTTAGAACAACCTTTTAAACTTTTTAGTGCTAACTTTATAGTTCTTTCACTATCTTGTCCGATTACGACGCCAATTATTTTATTTTTCATTGTTAAAAAATTTATATGACATTTTTAATTTATTTATTAGCTCTTTTCCCATTGTTATGTTATTAATAGTATTTTCTTTTTGAAGTTTATTTTTTAATGAACCATTTAAACTTGAAGCATATTCATAATCAACTAAATATACATCTCCACCAATACTAATTATAACATTTTCAAAACAGATATCTTGATGTTTGATATCATATTTTTCTAAAGTATAAAGAATGTTAAATAATATAAATTTAAAATGTTCAATATCTATTTTAAATCCCTTTTTTGTTAAAAATTCTAAATTGAATCCATTAATTCCACTTAAATATAATTCATCTTTATTATAAGAAATAATTTTAGGTGAAAATGCTTCATCAGATAATTTTTTTAAATATTTAATTTCATTATCAAATGTAATATTTTTATTTATTCTTTCCTTTTTAAAAACCATATTATCACTAACATAACATTTAGTTCTTCTATTATTATAAATTAATTTAAAATCTCCAAAATCATTAAAACATTTCCAAAGTGTTCTTGGACCCCAACTACTTACTTCGCCAATTTTATAAACATATTTAAACCACTTCTTCAAGTATTTTTTACAATCATTATCATTTTTTAACCAATCTAATTGACCAGGTTCTCCAACATATTGCAGTTCTATAAAATTTACTTTACTATTTTTAGAAGACCAATTTATAATTTCTTCCATTTTTTCTTTTCCGGACTGATGCATAATCCACGAATGAACTGCTAATCCTAAAATGCAATCAACCTTTCCTATTTCTTTTAATTTATCTATTGTTATTTCTGAATTTATAAAATCAACATTTTTTATAGTATTTTTTTGTTTCATATCATTAGCAAATTCAATTGCTTTTTTATCATAATCAATTCCAGTAACTTTTTTAGAATTTAATTTATCTATTCCAAATGAAAAAAATCCTATATTACATCCTAAATCGATTACACTTTTATTTGTAAAATCGTAATTACTCATTAGAAATTTAATTCTCATTTCACTATCTTGCCTTTGATATGATTCATTTCCAAACCAGTTTTTATGATAAAATTTATCTTTATCTGTATTACTTCCTCTATATAATCCATCTATTATTGTCATTTAATAATCCATCCTAAAAAACGTTGTATATTTTTACATTTAATTTTATTAATATAATATTTTTCTCCTAAATTTGCTCTTACATAATTTAAAATAAAATTTGATTCTCCCCCATAACACATATTTGTGCAAGGTCTTCTGTTTATTTCAATTAACCAAAATTTATTTTTTTTATCTCTAATAAATTGTATTGTATATATACCATCTATCCAATTTAATCTACTAAAAATATCTATTAAGATTGATTTAATTTTTTTATTATATTTATTAGTGAAAATTGATTTCATTGAAATACCATTCCAAATATTATGTCTCTCTCTTACTGCAAAATTTTTTAATTTATAATTAAATATCCAACAATCAATTGTGTATTCTTGACCTTCTATATAATTTTGATAAATATATCCTTTTTGTATTTTTTGAGAATTAAATATTTCTAATGACAGACCTTTTGAACTACTCCCGAATATTGGTTTTTTTATACATAGTTTATTTTCTTTTGGATTTGAATAATATTCTTTTTTTGAGAAATATAATTCTGTAAGTAATTTATCCCATTTATCTGTAATATTTAAAACATAATCTTCATCTTTTTCTACTATTTTGTAATAAGGTTCTAAAACTTTTTTACAAGTATATGCAATACTGTTATCATTTGGAGTTATTTTTATTTTATTTTTATTTTTCATTTTATAAATTTAATATTATATTTTTTCTATTTTCTTTATTTATAACTGTATCTTCATAATCGATACCTAAAAATTTAAAAATATTTAATAAAGCAATTGTGCTATTTAAAAGTTCCACATTAACAATTATAACATTCTTAGGATATTTATTAATTAATTTAGAAGCTTTTTCATTATATTTATCCCAAAATTTGTCAATTGCATTTTTTAATGATATATCACCATAATTTGGAAATCCTTTATCATAATTATTATGTGGTTCACTACCATCAGTATGTTCATGATTCCAAAAATTATATTTTTGACACTTTGCAATATATGAAGGTATAACTTTTTGTTTATCTCTAATTAAAATTATAATTTTGATATCTGGAATTTCTTTTATAAAACGTTCTAAATAATTTAAATACCAAGAACCTGCATCACTATAATATTTAACTTTTATATTATTAAAATGATTTAATCTTTTTTTAAATTCTTTTTCATTAAAATTCCAAGGTAATATAGGATTAAATTCATGTGTTGAAATACAATTTTGACAATTTTCTAAAATACATTTCATACTTTTAGTTCCACATCTTCCAGTTCCACAAATTATTATTTTTTTAAATTCTTTCATAATTTTTTTACTTCTTTTTTAAATATTTTACTATTTTTTTAATTTCTTTATTTAAATCATTTTTAATCTTATAAAATTTTTTTATTTTATCATTTGAAACTTTATAATCTCTATTATCTGTTATACGCTTTTCAATTTTTAATTTGCAACCTATAATTTTTTGTATTTTTTTACCTAAATTTATTATTTTTAAATTAAATGCATTCAAATTATAAATTTTAGATGTATGATGTTTATTAAAACTTCTAATTAAATATACAATTGTATTTGTTAACTCCTCTACACTAATAAATGGTCTATGTTGTTCTCCACCAAAAACAATTAATTCATTATTTAATACAGCATTTTTTGTCATACCATTCACTACAAGATTTTCTCTATATCCATATTCTTTACTTAAACCAAATACTGTTCCAAATCTCATTATAATATAATTAGACAAATGTTCTATACAATCATTCTCGTTTAACATTTTAGTTAGTGCATATAAACTAATTGGATTTAATTTTGATGTTTCATAGACGATACCTTCTTGCTGTCCGTATACAGAACAACTGCTTGCTAATAACAAAGGAATATTATGTTTTTTACAATATTTTATTATATTTAACGTTCCTTTAATATTTGTTTTATAAGTATTCATAATATTTTTATCACATGCGTTATCTCCAACAATACCTGCCAAATGTATAACCAAATCTACTTTTTTATTAAATTTAAATATTCTAATGTCTTCATTTTTATTTCTTTTAATATCGTATTCAATAATATTATATTTTAATTTTTTTAATTTATTTTTTAATGTGGTTCCGATATATCCCAAATCCCCAGTTAATAATATTTTTTTAATCATATTTTTTTAATCACCTCCATCAAATTATCAATACTATTTTTTAATAAAAAAAGTTCTGGAGTAATACTTCGGTCATCAATATAAACTTCCGCAGTTAATTTATCCATAATCAAATAATGATATTTAATTCCAATTTTATCTAACCAAATTTTAGTTATCTGTTTAAATTTATGTTGTCTTCCAGTATGAATATATATAGTATTATTTTCATATAATTCATTAATTGATTTAACCATTTCTTTATCTGGTTCTATACTTAAAAGATACTCCCAATCAAATCTTTCTATTTTTTTTAATTTGGTTATTGTTCCATCAATATCTACAGCTATTCTTTTATTTACATATTTCATTTAATTTTTTAATAACCTCCATTTGTTTTTTTCCATCAAC
>Ga0075125_10001403_pt1 | contig 11642 bp, 10 predicted proteins | sample AntAceMetag02UKN_FD_69810 | JGI IMG/M metagenome (GOLD analysis project Ga0075125, IMG submission 69810) | Saline lake microbial communities from Ace Lake, Antarctica - Antarctic Ace Lake Metagenome 02UKN | ecosystem: Environmental > Aquatic > Non-marine Saline and Alkaline > Saline | place... | reverse complement strand
TTCTATGATAGTGGTTTAAGGCCTATTAGCTCCTATCAAGATAACTTTTTACATCTAAATAATACGTATAATACATATTCTCTAGTAAAACCATTTTCAGGGGATTTTTACTATTTAATTGTCAAAATTAATATTAAAGGGCAATCATATTTTGAATTTAATAAACTTACAATTTCGGAACATAAATCCTTTAGTGGATTAGATAGTATATCTGGTTTTGTCATTCTAATGGCTCTTTTCTTACCTTTTGTACAAGGGCCAAAATCTAACTTGGGAAAACCCATAGAAGATAAGTTTTAATTAACAACTTGAATTATTTAGTGAAAGGACTGCGTTACTTTGCAGAATGAATGCTAGTATGGATAATGAACTTTTCTTGTTGCGTTCGAACCTAGAAGATAGAAACGATAATACTACAGATTTTAGAGCTTATAAGAAGTAGGAATTCACTAAATATTCTTTGACATATGCCCACTATTTTGTGATATAATATACGTAGTCAAAAACAGGAGGAATTTATGAAAATATCAGCTGACAAAGTAAATGCATTGGCTTTAAAGCCAAATGTAGTAGTTACAGTAAGAGATAGTAAAGGCAAAGATAACGCCTTAGTAGTTGCGTATTGTGGGAATTGTAGTTATGATCCACCTATGCTTATGGTAGGCATAGTGCCTTCTAGATTTTCACATCACATGGTAAAAGAAAACGGATGTTTTGTAGTTCATCTTTTAGATAAATCACAAACTAAATTGTATGAATGTTGTGGAACAAAGAGTGGTAGAAATTCAGATAAATTGGCTGAATATGGAGTTCAACTATCTGATGGCTTAAAAGTAAATGCTTCAGTTATAGATGCTTGTCCAGTTGCTATAGAATGTACAGTAGTAGATTCTATTATGACCGGTTCACACGAAATGTTCATAGGTAAAGTTGAATATGTTCACGCAGATGAAGAAGTAGTGAATAAAAAAGGAAAAATTGATTTATCCAAATTGAATTTATTATAATAGTAAGAGTTTATTTCATTTATGAAGTAAACTCTTTTTAATTAATACAAGCTTATTACTTGATAACAACTTTTTCTAAAGGTCCATGTGATATAATATTTATATTATTCATTATTAAAAGATGGAGGTGCTGTTTTGGATTATTTTGAACAAGTTGATAAGAACGATGTTCATCTGGAAGAAATCAAAGATGTATCGGCTTCAGAAAAAGCTTTTACTTCTAAAAAAAGAGATTTACATAAGTATTTTGGAAATATATTTAGTTTTATTCTTTTATTAATTTCCTTAACATGTGTTATCTCTTCAATTATGTTAGTTGTTAAATTTTTCTTCTTATTTTTTAAAGTAAATAATGGACATATTAAAATATTATCTATGTCTATTTATATATTGTGCTTTATATTGTTTTTGGTATACTTATCAATGTCTTTATTTGGATATTTTGGTGTTTTTATAAACTCAAAACGAAAAAACTCAATGAAATTTGGATTCGCTTTAAATTTCTTAAAAAAATTAACGAATTTGATGAAAATGACAATATTATATGGATTAATCATATATATTATTTTGTTCGCCTTTGGAATATCTACAAATAATATAGTAATTAAGGTTCTGATGTTTGGGGTTGTTTATGCATTATTGATTATATCGATTAGCAATATTACTCATTTCTATACAGATTTATATGTATCATCTACCTCTTTACATAAGTTGATTCCAAAAGCAACTAAATTAAAAATGATATCTCTAACTATGTGCATACTATTTGGCTTAGGAGCTTATTATTTTGTAAATAACTATGCAACACTGTTTCCAAGTATATTCAATGAGTCATATGCCTTGGGGTATATATTTATAGGAGAAGAAAGAGCGGCTAATTATTTTGCTAAAGTAGATATGATAAAAAATCTTACTCTAATTAGTTTGGGGTTACTAGTATTCAAAAATCTTTATACAATTTTATATTTGAGTATTTATGATAAAAGCTTCAGTAAGATTAATGATTACCTAAGAACTGATTTAAAACGCATAGAAACAAATAGAGAAAACGAGTTCTTTTAAATAATTAACTGTTTATTTCTGAAAAAGTAAACAGTTTTTATTTGGTTCTCTAACATGAAACTATGATATAATAATTAACGTGAAAAGAGTGATGTTATGAAAGAAAGAATTGAATTACTAGCACCAGCCGGAAATAAAGAAGCCTTTATTGGAGCTATTAATGCTGGAGCGAATGCCATATATATTTCTGGTAAAAATTATGGAGCGAGAAAATTTGCGAATAATTTTTCTAAAGAAGAAATAGTAGAGCTAATTAAATATGCTCACTTAAGGAATGTTTTAGTATATGTTACTATAAACACTTTGATATTTGAGGAAGAGATTGAGGAATTATTTGATTATTCTGACTTTTTAGTTATGAATAAAGTGGACGCTATCATTGTTCAAGATTTAGGGATTATAGAACAATTCGTTATTCGTTATCCTGATACGGAAATCCATGCATCTACACAAATGAATACTTATAATATTAATCAACTAAAATATTTAAAAAATTTAGGAGTTGCTAGAGTGATTTTAGCTAGAGAAACTTCTGTTGATACTATAAACGAAATGAACGCTGAAGTGGACATTGATCTAGAAGCTTTCATTCATGGAGCGCTTTGTGTTTCATACTCAGGGAATTGTTTATTGAGTTCAATGAATGGTGGTAGATCTGGAAATCGTGGGGAGTGTGCTCAACCTTGTCGCTTGCAATATAAACTGTATAAAGAAGATGATCTAATAGAACCTGAAAGTTATCTTTTATCTACAAAAGATTTAATGACTATAGATAATCTTGCTAAAGTTATCGAGAGCGGATTAAAATCAGTAAAAATTGAAGGAAGAATGAAGAAACCTCAATATGTTATAGCCACAGTTAGAGCATATCGCGAAGCAATAGATGCATATTTTGATAAAAGTCTTACATTTGATATTCAAAAACGTATTCATGAGTTAAAAACAGTATTTAATAGAGACTATACAAAAGGGTACTTATTGAATGAAGAACCATATAAAATAAATAATTCATTTAGACCGAACCATCAAGGGGTAAAAGTAGGTAAAATACTATCTTTTGACAGAGGAAAAACAAGAGTACAGTTGTTTGATACATTATCTAAAAATGATGGAATTAGAATTCTAGGCGAACATGATTTAGGCGGTAAAGTGAGCAAGATAATGAAAGATAATATAGCTGTAAATACAGCTTATAAGGACGATATTGTTATAATCGATTTACCTAAATCAGTTGATGTAGATTCGGTAGTTATGAAGACACTTGATAAACCTTTAGAAGAGAGCTTAAATCCTTATCTTAAAGAAAACTTTAAACTCGTAAATCTTGAGGGTAAATTAAGTTGTTTCGTTGGAAAAACTATTACATTAACACTTCAAACACCATATACGAAACCAGTATTTGTTGAATCTGAATATGTTGTTGAATTGGCTAAAAAACCAACTCAAACAAAAGAAAAAATTCTATCTCAATTTGATAAATTTGGGAATACTTTCTATAAATTAAATAATTTTAATATTGAAACTGATGGAGAAGGATTCATACCAAATATAATATTTAACAATCTTAGAAGAGATGCATTAGAATTAATTGAAAATCAAATCATGGATTCTAAAGAAGCAAGAATAAATAAATTTAAATTATTTGATTTGAATAAGTCAGTTAGTAATACAAAAGAATTAGTTATTAAAGTTGAAACAGAAGATCAATTAATTGCTGCTAAATCACTTGATGTTGATCAAATATACATAGCTGAAAACCTTAAAATAACTGAAGATAACTCATATAAACTTATGAATAGAATTTGGAATAAATCAAATAGATATAGCGATGATCAAAAACTAGTAATTAGAGATATTGGTGGAATAGAATTTGCTAAAGACAAAGAAGTGGTATCGGATTCTACTTTTAATGTAACAAATTCATTTAGCCTTGCTAGTCTTTTAAATAAAAATGTATCAAAAGTAACTATTTCTCCTGAAAGCAGTGTTGAAAACACATATAAGCTGATAAGAAATTTTATGCAAAACTATAGTTTTGTACCAAGTATAGAATTAATAGTCTATGGAAAGACAGACTTAATGATAACAAAGTATTGCCCTATTACTAAGTCAGAAGGGATTTATAAAGAAAATTGTAATCTTTGTCAAAAGTCTGATTATTCGTTATATGATTCAAATGATAATCAATTAAAGCTAGTCAGAGATGGATTCTGTAATTTAAGAATCTTACATTATAGACCACTCAACTTAATTAAATATGTTGATAGAATATTTAATATGGGTATTAATAGTATTAGATTAGATTTTACTGATGAAAGTTATGATGAAACACTTAAAATAATTAAAGCATTTAAAAACAGGATGAATGGAAAAGTATATAAAATGCCTGAAAAAAATTACACATCAGGTAGATTTTTAAGATAAAATTAATAATTGAGTAATATTTAATAAAGCATATACTGAAAAGTGTATGCTTTTTATTATGAAACTTGTAAGACACAATGTGTAAGTTATGATAAAATATATGTATCATATGTTTTTTATATGGTTTATGATTTAAAAACATGTATACTCTAAGTAAGGTGTTGGTGAGATTGAAAGTAAAAATTATATGCAAACAAGAAAACTATAATTTGTATAAAGAAATGTTAGAAAAAGCGGGGTTTACTATTTCTATTGACGCTGATATAACATTTAAGGAAGATGACTTTATTAAAGATACGTTTATTGGATTGATTGATAGTAAATATGAGGTTATTAAATTCCAAGAAATTATCTATATTGAAAGTTTTGGGCATGATATTGTTTGTCATACTGTCAAAAAAGAATATAAGATAAAAGAAAAACTCTATGAAATCGAAAACATATTATATGACAAAGATTTTATTAGAGTAAACAAATCGCAAATAATTAGTAAAGCATATATTAAGGAAATCAAACCAACATTTAATTCTAAAATGATTCTAGTGCTTAGAAATGGTGATGTAATCTATGTTACTAGAAACTATTATCAAGAATTTAAGAAATTTATTGGAATGTAGGAGGTATATATAATGTATATAACAGGAGCATTTGCAACATCAAGGTTACTAATTTTAATAATAGCTGGAGCATTGGTATTAGTAGTGATAGGTGTATTAATATATCGCTCAATATATAAGGGAAACATCAATAAAGCATTGAATGGTGAGAATAGAAAAAGAATAATTGATCCAAAAGATTTTTCGATTATTTCTTTTATTATAGTCATATTAGCAGTTTTAATAATTTCTGCGACAAAAATGAATAATTTATATTATTCTGTTAACAACCTTAGTAATCAAATAAATAGTCAAAGCAGCTTAATTACATCCTTGCGTGGTCAAATCGGTGATTTAGAGGATAACTTTGATGAGTATCTTCATTTACAAAAGCTTGTTAATAGTTATCACTATACTGTTGTCGATATAACTGATGAAGGGAAAATTGTTTATAAAATAGAATTTACTCTAAATGAAAAGGAAGTAGACTCAGACATTAAATTAGTCTTACAATCTGGAGATACGGAGATGATAACTGATTTGACTAGTACTAGCCTGAATTATATTGCATATGTTTCTTTGGATGATGAATCTGATTACGATATATTTGTTATGGAAGAGGGATCTACAATTAAACAAGAATCACTTGGTACTCTAGAGGTGCTAAATGACTTTGGTGGTAGGTTTGATTTGGATGTCTCAGGTGGCGGTGACTCATCTGGTTTTGAATTTAACTTTGAAATCGAAAATTCATATATAGGCTCAAATGCTTTATTAATAGATTCTGTTTCACTAGAGGTTTACTATGACGATGTACTTATAGATACTGTTGTGGCCACGGAAGCAAATTATACATCTCAAGATTTTGAGTATTTTCATATGATTACTGAAGCTGAAATTTCTCTTGATGATCCTGGTTTTGAAGATAAAATCCGTTTTAAAATTACGATAGTAGATAACTCAGGGGCCATATTTACAAAGGATTTCATATTTTAATTAGAAGATATATATATATCAATAATAAGGGATAATTTAAAATATCCCTTTTTTTTCTTGAATTACGTATTTTTAATAAAAATAAAAAGCACTTATTTTGAACTAGTCTCTGTCAAGTGGACACCATAAAATAATAATATCATTATTCTAAATAATTATAGATATTATGTGTATATTAATATACCTTAATGATATACTAAGTATAGTGTATAATGATTTTGAAATTAAAGATTTATATATATGCTCATATTAAAATTTTAAAAGGAGATATTATGGATGAGTTTGATAGTTATTATGAAAAAAACGTATTAAAGAAAAATGACGGTGGTTCTGAAAAAAATGAATTACTAGAGGAAAAAAGAGAAGAAATTTACAAATTCTTCAGTAGCACTATGACTCTAATTGTAGTTGCTGCTTTATGGGCAAGTTTTATTTATGGTATTTATACATCAATAACATCTTTTTCAGTAGCAGGTGGAATGATAGGAACACAAGTATTTTCTTTGTTATTAACCATAGCACTTGGCATTATTCTTCCAGTTGGTTTCTATAAGGTGTATAACGGTTCTAAGAAGAAGGACCCCGATACAGTTGACACTGGATTTTTATGGTTAATTACATATTTTAAAATAATTAAAGTAATTTTAATTGTTGCCGCAGTTGCTTCAGGAATACTACTTTTATTATCGCTACTTGTTGCAGCTATAAGGGTAATGGTTGTTATATTAATTGTTGCACTAGTCTACTGGTTAGCTTTTTATATTATAAGACTTTTCAGAAGTTTTTTAGATGACCTTTCATTGACCTTTAATAGTGGAAAGCAACCATCAGTTCCATTACCTAGTAAAATTAAAACGTACTTAATTGTTATTTTTGTTATTACGTTAATAGGTAGTTTGATAGGAATTATTACTTTTGATAGCATAGGCAGTATAATACCTGATACATATGGCATAGATATTCAACTTATGCTCGATTCTATAGCTGTATTATTTTATGTATCTATAGTAATAGCTATAATCAGTCAAATATATTTTCTTTATTATGTATCAGTTTTTGAAAAAACATTTGGCACTTTTAATACATACTTTAGAAAAAAAGTTAAAGAAGCTGAAGAAGATATACAGAATTCTGACGAAGTTTAATCAATAAAATTACAATACCAAGGTATCAGATGATATCTTGGTGTTTTTATTTCCATTGAATTTACTATTCATATTTTAATTTGTAATTTGTTGTGTTATAATTATATAAATTTGTTTATGTTGGTGAATGAAAACATTCATCAAGTAAATTTTACTATAATTGGAGGTTTTGATGAGTAAATTAGATGACGCTAAACTTAAAGATGGTGTAGAAAAAGAAAAAAGGTTGGATCCATTGTTAGCTAAGAAAAAAGCTATGGATAAATTATTACATAGAAAAAGAAAAGCAGTTTTTGACTTTTTCAGCAACAAGATATCAATGATTTTCTTGATTATTTTGTTAGTAGGATTCATATATGGTTTATATAATAATATTTCAACTACTGTTATCGAAATACAAGATAATGAACTAGGATTAAATATTATAATAGCTATTATAGAACTTATAATTAGTTTCTTTATTCCAGTTGGTTTTGCATTTGTATATTTCGGCGCAAAACATAAAAAAGCTGATGCTGTTAGAAACGGAATGCTTTATATTAATAAGTATTTTGGATTCGTTCGATTAATAGCTATCTTAGGAGCAATAGGGATTGGTATTTTCTTAGTTGTTGCTTTACCGTGGTCAACTTTTCCTAAATTATTAATGCTTCTTTTATGTCTTATTTTTGGAGGTATAGCAGTTTATGTTTTAAATATATTCAAAAAATTTATTGAAAGAATAGAAACTGAATTTAATCGCGAGTATACTTCTTATCCTGATGGTAAGAATATAAGGACTTATGTCATTGTAGTTTGTAGTGTATATTTAGTTTACATTGTATTAAGTATTATAACTTTTGCTAGTGTAGAATGGTTCTCAAATCTATTACCTCAGGTTGAATCTATGTTAACTACCGGAACATTAGTAAAAGTTTATACATATATTTCTTTCGTTATTACGGGAAGTGTTTTAGGATTCTTATTATATTATGTAGATTCTTATTGTAAGAACTTCTCGAAGTTTAATGAAGAACATTTTAAATTGATTAACAAGAAATAATATAATTTTTTAAAATAGTTGATAAGCTGAGATTTTTGATAATCTTAGCTTATTATTTTTTTATCACAAGAATTCTATATTTGAGTGATATAATTATAAAAGGTGACGATATGGAAAACCAAGCGTTAAAATGGTACAAGCTTGATAATAGCGCCAAAATCTATCCGATTTTAACATCAGATAGGTACACATACGTATTTAGAGTATCAGCTATTCTTAATGAAGAAGTTGATAGCGATAAACTGTATCAAGCAATAATTGAATCTAAAAAACGATTTCCATCTTTTTTTGTAAAACTTAAAAGAGGTTTTTTCTGGTATTATTTTGAAGAGAATATACATAACCCAGTTTTAGAAAAAGAAACAGCCTATGCGTGTGAGAAAATAGATGAACATTTAAATAGAAGATACTTATTTAGATTTTTATATTATAATAGAAGAATTTCTTTAGAAATCAATCATGTAATAACTGATGGTGGTGGTGCATTAGTATTTCTAAATGCTGTAATTTATAGATATCTTGAATTAATGGGTAAGAAGTTGATTCCAGATAAAGATTGTGTATTGCTTGATTCGCCTATAGACCCACTAGAACTAGAAGATGCTTATGCAAAAAACTATAGTGGTGGAGAATTAAATCCTCCTAAGTTGCCTAAAGCGTATTTTTATAAGAGAAAATTGTTTAAACGCTACGGAAGCGGAATTATTAATTCATTTATTGATTCAGATGAATTGAAGGTTTTAGCAAGAAAAAGCAATGCTAGTATTACTCAATACATAGTTGCTTTATTAACATATTCAACTATTAAGACCGGTAACAAGAGATTACTCAAGAAGTTACCTGTAAATGTATGTGTACCTGTTAATTTAAGAAGTAAGTACAATTCGAAAGTGTTAAGTAATTTTTCTCTGTATTTTCATACAAGCTATAAAGCAAAACAAGAATTAGATTTTGAAGATATTCTAGAAAAAGTTAAGTCTGATTTTAATGAAGAGTACAGTGAAGAGAAGATCCAAAGTAAATTAGACACAATTTGTGTTATACAGAAAAAAATATTCTTTAAACTGATACCTTTATTTGTAAAATTTGTATTATTTAAAATTGGGTATAATGCTTTTGGTAGAAGGCCTACATCTATAACTATCTCTAATTTTGGTGTTGTTAAAGCACCAAAAGCTATAGAGCCTTATATTGAATCATTTTCGTTCTATATGGGGTCAGCTTTAAAAACAGCGGTAGCAGTTAATTCGTTTAAAGGAAAAACATCAATAGTTTTTTCAAGAGCGGTTGTTAATACCTCGTTAGAAGAAGTGTTCTTTAGTTTTTTAACAGCTAAAGGGATAAAGGTTAAAATAGTTTCAAATTATTGGGAACTTAAAGAAAAAAAATATAGAAAACTTAGAAAAGGATAATACATCCTTTTTTTTAGTTGTTTAAAAGGATTTTATATAATATAATTGTTATATAAATGAAGAGGTCGGAGAATGAAACACTTAATCGGGGATAAATCCTTCTACAAAAGGCTAATTGCTGTAGCGTTGCCAATAGTTGTACAACAACTTATAACTTCATCAGTTCAACTTGTAGACAATATTATGGTAGGGTCTCTTGGGGAGTTGGCCATTGACTCAGTTGCGGCAGTAAATCAACTGTATTTTATTGTTATTTTGGTTACCTTTGGCGTACTAGGTGGTGCTGGTGTTTATACAGCACAATACTTTGGTTCGAAAGATTTTGACAAGTTAAAACAAACATTTCGTTTTAAAATGATAGCTGCACTTATTATTGTTTTTTTATCTTTCATAATACTATCATTCTTTGGAAGTTTCTTCATATCGTTATTTACTGATAACCAAGAAATCATAAGTGGTGGAATGAGTTATCTCAAAATTGTTAGATTTAGTATGATACCTTGGGCATTCTCGGTTTCAATATCCTTTACATTTAGAGAAATTGGTATTACTAAACCGCTTTTAAGGATATCTTTGATAACTATTTTAACGAATACTCTTTTGAATTACTTATTAATCTTTGGAAATTTTGGATTTCCTCAATTAGGAATAGAAGGGGCAGCTATAGCTACCTTAATATCTAGAGCCTTAGAAGCTTCACTGTTTGTTATCCTAGCAATTAAAAAGGGAAGCGTGTTTAACACAAAAGTTAAAGATATGTTTAAAATTAACCCTGTTGTTTTAAAAGCTATAATAATAATGGCTCTTCCATTAATGCTAAACGAGATACTTTGGTCAACAGGACAAACTGTATTTATTGAGGCCTATTCTACAAGAGGTGAGAATGCCTATGCAGCGGCTAATATAACCGCAACTATAAGTCAACTGGTTTTTGTTATATTTGGCGGTATGTCCACAGGTATAGCTGTTATGGTGGGTAATACATTAGGAGAAAACAAATTAGAACAGGCTAGAGCTAATGCGAAAAAATTGATATTTGCTTCGGTAGTCACAGCGTTTTTTATGGGCGTAATCTTGTTTATATTAAGTTACTTTATTATAGATATATATAATGTATTAGACGAAACTAAAGCTTACGCAGCTTTCAATATTCGCATAAATGCGATAATAATTCCTATAGTTGCTTTTAATATAGCAATGTATTTTACTCTAAGAGCTGGTGGAGACACAAGGTCAACTCTCATTATGGATTCTGGATATATGTGGGTAATTCAAGTCCCAACAATATTTTTATTATCTAGGGTAACTGATTTACCAATTACAATGTTATTCTTAATAGTTCAATTATTAGAAATTCCAAAAATGGGATTTGCTTATGCAAGATATAAAAAGGGTAACTGGATTAGGAATCTATCCAATTCAGAAAAACTCACTTAGAGGGGGAATCTATGAATAGAAAGAAAAAAATAGGATTGATAGTATTTGTGTTAATAGTCATAATTTCAGCGGTTTTAGCGTACTTCATCATCCAAATTCAAGACAATCTAAATTATTTAGTTGATATACCTTTAGAAGATATTGATTTATCCACAGTTGAAAACGGTACTTATACCGGAGAATATGAAGTAACACCTATTTCAGTCATTCTTGAAGTGGATATAGTAGATCATGAAATAGTAAATATTGTTATATTAAAGCATGTTAACGGTAAAGGAGAAGCTGCAGAAGTTATATTAACTGATGTAATTATTAATCAATCCATTGAAGTTGATGCGATTGCCTCGGCAACGTACAGCTCTAAAGTTATATTATTAGCTATTAAAGATGCTTTATCATAAATTATTAGAACTACTAATCACAGAGTCTAAACCAAACTCTGTGATTTTTATTTTCTAATATGATATAATGATTATGGTGATGTTAATGAATATTATGCATTTAAGATATGCGGTCGAAAT
>Ga0075125_10001402_pt1 | contig 11650 bp, 25 predicted proteins | sample AntAceMetag02UKN_FD_69810 | JGI IMG/M metagenome (GOLD analysis project Ga0075125, IMG submission 69810) | Saline lake microbial communities from Ace Lake, Antarctica - Antarctic Ace Lake Metagenome 02UKN | ecosystem: Environmental > Aquatic > Non-marine Saline and Alkaline > Saline | place... | reverse complement strand
GCGCGGTCAGAAATGCAGATCAAGATTTTACGGTATGGCATTAGTTTGATGACAAAATAACTAAAGGATGGAGATAATGGAAATGGCATTTTTACTAATTATTATATTCGCGGCTCTTTTCGGGTCGTTTAACTGGTAAGGAGGAAACAATGGATCAGGAGACGCTAAAACCTAAACGGTCTAATATCCTGATAACGCCGGCGGATAAAGCGATTATAGAGACCGCCGTTGTATCGGGACAAGCTACTAATCAGACGGACGCTATCAGGCAGGGGTTAAGGCTGCTTAAAGCGCAAATGCGAGAGCAGGAAGGGTAAAAGGTTGACAACAATGACAGCGCAAGAGGCGGCGGAACTGGACAACGACAGAAGGGCGCTAGAGAAATGTGCTAAGTGCTGTAATGTTGATTGTGCTTTGGCCGGTTGTAAGGCGGGGAAGCAGGATAATAAGAAAGCAGCTTGAGTATTCCGGGGGATTAACATTTCACTTCCAACTCGGAGGAAAGAGAGAGGCCGGGGCCCTCGCCAAAGGGTAGCCCGGCCTTTTCTCTGTCGCTGTATTCTGGAGATACGAGCAATTAATTTTATTTACACTTTCCCTTTTTCAGACCACCCTTTTTCTTACTTGGTCTTGGGCTTTGCGGTCTTGGTCCTTTCCCATCTTTGTTCGGCATTACTACTCCTTTCAGCCTATTGGCTTTATTTTGTTGGAAGTGAGTGCGAATCTGCCCTGCCGATCTCGTAGCATTTATCAACCAGATTGACTATCCACGACAAATCTCTACCAAATGTGCAATCTTCTGGCTCCATTGCGTCAGAAGCTAACTCCAAAACTTCGCCCATGTGTGAAACCTTCAAGTAAGAGGCGTATTCTTTACCGCTTCCGTTGTTTGGTTGCCCTAGCTTTTCCTTGTCCGTCAATCTGCTATAACCTATTATTTCTACCTTCATCGTTCTCCTTTACTTTGTTTTGTCGGTTTACGGTGAATAAGCTCATCACCATGAACAAATTTACTGCACTCCGAGCAAGTAGGCATAACGCCTCCGATAGTCCAATACTTTTGACCCTTCTTAATCTCGTTCTCGCAAAGAAAGCAGTATATTTTCTCTCTTTTCATTTTGCACTCCTTCTTGTCGTATCCCTGCGATTCTCTACATACCAATACCAATAGAAATATCCGAATCCAAAACCAAGGTTGTGCATATAACCATCATAATATATTCGCCAATACCAAGGGACACACAACTCAAAGTTGAAACCGAAATGGAACTTGTATGGCCTCCACTTTTTGTCTGTGCCTTGAACATCCCTAATGTGTTTTTGATAGATCAACATTGGCAATCTCCTTTGTCGGTTTACGGTAATTACTAATCCAAGTCAAAAGACATTCAAGTGAACAGAAGTCTAGTGCTTGAGATTTGTAATTCAGCTTTATCCACTCCAAACAAGCTGTCCCTCCGTAGCTGATCGGCTCTGTCTGGTATGTGTTATCACACTCTTTATTGTCGCAACATACAAATGCTTCTGCACTCATTTATCCGTACTCCCTCCTGTCGGGTTGACAGTTTTTTCCATGCACGCGCACAAAGCCAACCGAAACGATTCATCCTTAACCACCACATCCTCACATTCTACGGTGTAGATATAATTTCTGAAAGTTACACTTGTCTTTCTGCCATTGCAGAAATGACACCAAGCCATCATGCAGTCATGCCAAGAATTGCGGGGATCAAACTCATGGGCGGAAAGATACCTGTCAAGCAACGGCCCTTTACCGCCGCTTCTTCGCCAAGCCAGAACCCCGCTCGCTATATTGTCTGTCATGGTCTGTGCTTCTTTGTCCATATCAATCCTTTTCTCCGTCTAAAACTATTGTGATTCCTGTAAAACCATAATCAATGTTTCAGCATCTCTTTCGCTCAGTTCGATTGTGTTTCCATTTTTATCACCTATGTACCAACGACTACCAATTTTGCTTACAGTCATAACCAATCCTTTCCTTTTGTCGAAAGTAGTAGAGAATCTATCTCTGCCCTTGTCCACTCTAAGCACCTTGTAAAGTTGCCGTTGCGGTCTTCTATAAAGAAGTTCCTTGCGACAAGCATCCACCATTTATCGCCAATCTTTTCTTCGACCATAGAATGAAAACCTTTACCATTTGTTTCCATTTCGGATATTACTGCCCTTCTCATATCAATCTCCCTGTTTTGTCGTACTATTGCGTTTATTTGTGCCTGTGACACTCAACACAAAACACATTTGCCTGAACATTATCCTGTCCATCAAACCCACAGTAAGCACATTTCCAGCCTCCATGCTTGATATGCTCATCCTGTTCTTTCTCGTATTGTGACATACCCTCGTCATGGTGATTCTCTTTGCCCTCAAGTTCGGCACGAAGCTTGGCGTTTGTAGCACCCAACATTATCAGCATATCCTTTACAATCATATTCTCTGCAACTATACCAGAAGGGTCACAGAGCGTTTCTAGGCTGAAGATGTACTTGCGTAAACCTTCAGGTAATGCGTTTATCTGATCTCGTGTTGGCTTAAAATTCTGTAACGAATCTATGTCCATGACTCTCCTTCTTCGATTGCCTTGTTAATGTTTAGATATGTGCCGTGCGAGAAAGGCGCATCCTGCAAAAGAGTTATCTCAAACAGCTCAATTTTATCTGTGGTTGCCAAATTCATCATTGAGTTTCTTGGCGATAAGTTTCCATCCAGGCCATTGCCAACACCAATCTTCAAAAACCAGATATTGAAGCTTCTCTGTTTCACCGTCAATTTCGTCTAGTGGACACCATTTCATACAGATATTCTCCTTTCGCCTATCGGCTTTGTGTTGTCGAATACTATTATGTATCCGATGTATTCTTTTGCTCTAATTCTTCGATTTCATTTATCATTATTTTTAAGCCTTCCTGAAGTTCTATCTTAGGTGTCCATCCTTTCTTTTTTGCTTTAGAAATATCAGCCCTTGTTTCCCGAACATCAAAATCTTGCGCTGTTGCGTATATTGGTTTTATATCGCTATTCATTAATCGAGCAATCATATTGTATAGTTCGTTTATGGATGTACTGATTCCAGTTCCTAAATTCCATGCAGAACTGTTGAAATCGAATTTACACATAGCTAATTCAAGGAAATCAATTACATCATCCACATGGATGAAGTCTCTTTTTTGTTCACCATCGCCGTATATAACAGACCGCTTTCCTGCAAGAATATTTTTTATGAAGGAGATTATTACCGGAGGAACAGAACGTCTATTGTCCTGATTCATACCGTAGACATTAAATGGACGAACAGAAAACCAGAATGCATACGGGGTTCTCCTGTCCTTTTCAATAAAATTGAAAGCCTTAGTGAATCCATACACACTCTGAGGACATAGTTTTTCTGTTTCTGGCGTTGGGAAATTTTTTGTTCCTTCATATACTGCCGCTGATTCCACATAAATCACTTGAGACATTCCAGCATTATCACAACGATCATGCACATTTAATGAACCAAGCACATTCACATCAAATGTATCTTGTGGGTTTCGTTGACACGCAGAAATGCAATTCTTTGCCGCTAAATGAAAAACCACCTGATTTTTTTGTTCTCTGAGATTAAATATCTCCAATATATTTTTATCTCTAATGTCTGCCTCATAAAAGTCAACTCCATCAGGGACGTTTTCAATGATTCCTTGAGACAAGTTATCTATCCCAATAACATCATGTCCTTTAAACACCAATTGTTTTGCAAGATTGCTGCCAATAAATCCCGCCACACCTGTTATTATAGTTTTCATAATATCAACCCCTTTGTTTTGTCGTTATCGTGCGTTTAAATATTTGCCTCATAGTCCTTGCAGAATTTCCAAGGGTCATTCCTTTTGACTGCACTTTGCTCCATCCTTTCACATCCAGACCAATGACCTTTTGAGCATCCGTAAAATCCATAGGGTTCGTCTTTCGATGGTTGCTCAACCAATAATTTGACGCAATTATCACATTTCATTTTATATTCTCCGTCTTTGTCGCTTTGTTGCCGTTCTTCTGGCAATAATTCAATAAGCCTTTGCCCAAGAGCATTTCTATGATAGGCTATATATCTGAGATTTCTTTCAAGCCGTTCAGCCCTGCCCTCTAGCTCACTAACAATCTGACCGCATGACTCACATAAATTTGCTTTACTGAAATCACTCATTCCGTCCTCCTTTTCCTGTCCAGTTTCCGTTTTGCCATGAGTTTAGGACATTGCGCTTGAATAGGACAATCTACGCAGTCCGTTTTAGTATTTACTTCCATCCAGTCAGGGCAGCTATCCCAGGGTTGTTTCTTGTCGGTCAACATTCGTCTCCTTCTTCAAATCTCTGTCTTCCATCTTGTCGCTTAACGTAAACTGACTTCTGAGATTGTCCGAAATTATTCTTGGCAACTTCAAGTATATGCTGTCCGGCTTCCTTGTCGTAGTACAGCAATAGAATTTGTCTTGCGTCCTGTTCCAGAGTTCCACTGTCCCGCAAGTCCGAGAGCTTAGGCTTTCGGTTGGCTTTCTCGCTGTCTCTGGACAACTGGGATGCGCAGACAATGGGAATATCAAGCGACTTGGCAAGCTGTATGATCTGCCCGGAGTATTGGGCTACTGTATCGTTCCGGCTTGCTCCGTCCATCCTGTAAGGTGTGATAAACTGAATATGATCTATGAAAATCATATCAATATCGAACCGCATTTTAAGCAATCGCGCCGTTGCTGATATTTGAGAAACGCTTGTTGAGTTCCCAATTATCCAGATAGGCAGTTTACCGATAGTGCGCCACGCGGCATTTATATCCTCCAGAGCGTCCGGGCGGATCGTGCCTGTATCCAACCCAAATACAGAAACATCGGCCTTGTTCCCGGCTATACAGGCGGCGGCTATGTCCACCGGGTCTTCGAGCGTGAACAGCGCAACCTTGTAATCATCCTCGGCCAAGTTTAACGCTTCTTCCCTAATGATTGTTGACTTCCCCTCTCCCCTGTACCCGGCAATTATACCCATTACACCCTTGCGCCAGCCGCCGAGATATTTATTGATCTTGGGCTTGGAAAACGGAACGCCGACAAAGCCGTGTTCTTGAGCGTTTTCCCATTGATCTATTTTATCCTCCCTCAAATCCGCCATTCTGTAGACTTCGACATTCTTCCTGTCGTGCAAAGCCATTGTCATAACGGACAATTTTTCCAGAGAATCAGTAACAACAGCCCCATTCGTTATATCGGCATCGACTTCTTGTACGATATTCTGGAGAATCCTGTTGCGCTCCGCATCTTTAACCTGTTCGGCATGATATTGGGTATGAGCGATCGTCATAACGGAACCCATCATTTTATCAAGATGATCCGCATCAATATCTACACCGTCAGAATCCAGTTGTTTTGCAAGCGTACAGGGGTCTATTGGTTTATTGGCGTGAGCAAGAGCCTGTATTGCCCTCCATATCTTTTTATTGATAGATACAAAAAATGATTTCTCGGTTATTCCCTCTTGGGCGCAGGCGTATAGAGCTTGGTTGTTATCAAGCAATACCGAACCTAAAACGTATTCTTCGGATTCTGTTACTGGCTGTGCCACCTGTTTTTACCTTCCGACTTTTGGTCTTTATCTCGACTTTTCCATGTTCTGACTGCGGCCTTCCAGTCTTTCATAGAGTTTTTTCCTACCTTCCATCCGTTAGAATCGTAATGGTCCAAGAACTTTTGTCCTTTCAAATAGAAGCCTATACTCTTGGCATATTCTGTTACTTCTAATGCTGTTGGTTTCTTAAATACTTTATTAGAAGATGAAGAAGAAGATGAAGAAGAAGTGTTACCTTTTGGTTGCCCCTTTGGTTGAACCACCCTTGAACCACCCTCGTTGCCTTTTGACCTGTCTTTTCGGGCCTTTGCGCTGTTTACTCCGCCCACCCTCGATTTTTCGCTCCATTCCTTCTGTTTTTTTCTTTCAAAAAGTAAACGCGAATTGTAAAGTTTACCACGCCTTATTTTAAAGCACGCCTTAATCTTGGTTGAACTACCGTTGAACCACCCTTCATTGAGCCTAGAAAGTATAGCCAGTACCTCATCATCATCTGGCAAGCTACAGTCCGGGGAGTTCCATGCGTGAGCCAAAAGCCTGATATATCCACCTTCTTCGGCAGGACTCATCATTGCTATTTTGGTACTTCCTAACCAGTCATTTACATAAAATTGAAACGCAGGAGACTTGTTTTTCATACACACCTTGGCCGTTTGACCCCTCCAAACATATTTTCAACGAACCCAAAACTTGAATCATCGGACGCAAGTTCCAGTATTTCTTCCGATAAAAACGTCTGGCTATGCTCTGAATAATGGCAATCTACGCATCGGGTAACGAGCTTTTCATCTGGAGCGTCCCAAGGATCACCGTCGTAATCATAGTCGGTATGGTGAACCTGTAAGCCAAAGGTGTTGCCGCAACTACACACAAAATGGTCTCTTTCGAGAATTAAGGATCTCTTGTCGGTCCAACGCGGATCTTGGAGTTTTTCCCTGTAAGTCATAAAACCCCCTCGCTCTCGGCGGGCGATGAGACCTGCACAGAAAGAGAGTCCGGGGGTTGTTGGATCGTCTTATTACTCTGTACAGTTCGTCTCATCAACACGAACCATATACTATAGGTTTACGGATAGCAAGCACAATCATCCACCGAGCTTCATTTTACTTTCAACACCGGGAAGGATGGTACTCAAATTGCCCTTTGCGGCCTTCGCAAGATCGTTCAGCCTCATTACCCGGATAAGGTCTTCGAGCTGTTTTTCGTCCAACTGAGGCATAGGAACGGCCCCGCTACCCCAAGCGTTAAACAGAGCTTTCGGATCGGTAATAACGGCATACCAAGTCTCCCTAGCCCCTTTCATCTTCGGGACGTCTGCTACCGGGGCGACAGGGGCCGGAGCTATAGGAGCGGCTATTACTGCTTCCGCCTGTGCTGACTGGCCCTGTGCTTCGAGTTCTGCGGCCGCTTCAAGCCGAGCGTCTTCCGCCTGCTTCCGGGCTTCTGCGTCTACGGCCCTTTGCTTGGCCTCTGCTATCTTGCGTTGGTTGAGTGTGTAGGCATTGCATTTCCCGGCGGCGTCCCTTGCGATAGCCTCATGCGGCTGGCAGAGCTTAGACCTTAATGCCGTCAGCTTCTTATGCTTGGCATTTGCGTCCGTTATAGGCCCGTCCATATGGAGCTTCAACGCCTTGACGTTATCTCTGGCTGTCACGGCCATGCTCTCCATCTTACGGAAAGACATATCGTCAACAACCGTCAATGCTCCTACCTGTTCCTGTAGAACAACGGCTGTTTCAATGACCTTGTCTACCTGCGCCTGTACCGACTCACTGAATACTGGTTCTTCTTCCATCTTAGTCCCTTCTGGAGCCGAAGCCCCACTGTTCGCTGTCTGGATCGCTGTTTGTTCCTTCAATCAGCTTTAAATCCATACATTCGTTTAAAATCCTCTCCGCAAGCTCGTCAGGGGTGGTCCCTTTCATCTCCGCCTGATCCTCAAGATGCTTGCAGAGCGCAATATTCGTCAGGGTCACTTGCATAATAGTCTTCCATCTTCCTTTTTAGCTTCGCGGCTTTAGCGTACCGTTCTTTTCGGTCCAACACTATTACACTCACCTTATCCTCGTTAAATACCTGATCCAAGATTACGTCCTCCGCAATGTCCAGCCCGAGAATATTTATCAGCGGCATAAACTGTTTGCTGCGAAAAAAGTGGAGCAATTCCTCGACGTGAATAGGCTTGCAGAAATAGCCAAGTAGCCGTTTCGGAAACCCGCCACAGGCAATCGGCCAAGTCAGATTAGTGTAAACGCACTTGCCGTCCTTGATAAAGCCATAAACGGTTAGTTCCTGAATATCGAATATCGCCCTTTCGAGAATACCCACACATAGAGTCTCAAACGGCTTCACGGAGTCAATGTCATGCTCGGTTAATTGATCTCTCCATTCTTCTTCTTCACCCTTGAATAATATCGGTCTTTCTTTCATTTATTTATCCCTTTCCCGGCCATTCACATTTGCCGTCGCTAATTCTGACTTTTTGCTTCTTATACGTCGTTAAAAAGCAAGAGAAGTCTACCCAGTCTTTAGTATCCATCCAACATTCCGACATTCTATATTTCCCGTTCTCCTTCAACTCAACCCCGTACCGCTCTACCGGGGAAGCTATCCCATTCACATTGTAGAGTTCAGCATAAGCCGCCGTCTGCCACTTGACCCCGGCTGTTACCTGACCAGATTTCCAGTCCACGACCACCTCTCTCCCGGCCATTATCCCTACCGTATCAGAAGTCCCGCAGTAGTCCCAAATGGGATGATACAGCGGCTTCTCGATACAAATAGCCTTAAACCCGGTATCAAGCAGGAACTTCTCGCCAGCCTTCACATATCCCAATATCCGCTCGTCTACAGTATCCCAATTCAGCCCACCACGCAGAAGCAGCTCCATAGCCAAATGGACGTACTTACCTCTTGTGAAGTACCGCTCCCTGTCAGCCGTAGGGATGAAAGAGAAGTCACTTACCCCTACTGACTCGAGTATCTTGCCGACAGCCGCTTTCTCAACGCCGTCGATAAAGTACTGGTGCGTTTTTTCTATGAATTTCAGGGTAGACATTACTTGTCTTTATTTAATGTGTTCCGGGGAAGTCTGACCCTTCTTGTATAATGCCTTGTAGAGCTGTAGCAGTTCCTTGACCTTCTCAATCCCCATAAGTTGCGGGTCTTCCGCATCGTCAACAACGGCAAGACCGCGTATCCGAGAGAAAGTCTCTCCGTCAATTTCGCTCTCAATGTCAATTAACTCGTTGACCAGAGCTTCCTCGTCGTCTGCCTGCGCAGTCTTCTCAGGAGCGGGCTTGGAGTTCTTTCCTTTGCCCTTCTTGGCAGTCTTGGGCTTCTCGGTCTCAACTTCTTCTTTCGGTATCTCTTTGGCTTCCGGCTTCTGGAGCGGTTCGTGTATTTCAGATTCACTCGCTAAACTTGCCGTGTTCAAAGTAGACTCGATCATATCAGCCATTGCCGGAGCTTGAGGCTTCCCGGATTCTGCCAAACTATCAAGAGTCATTGCCCTTGATAACTCGGAGGATTTGGGGAGATTCTTGCACAGTCTTTTCAGAGCAGTTTTCTTCCACATTTCCGGCTCCCAAGTCTGCCAAGGCGAATGTTTTGAGCTTGCCGCTTTAGACGATCCCTTGATTTTCATAACTTCTTCTTTCGGCAGAACAACAAACTGAGGTTCTCCGTCTTTCATCTTAGCAACAGCGTAAACCGCCTTCATATCCCCCTGTTCCCCGGTAGATGGAACGTGCTTCAACTTGGGTTCCAGTCCCATTTCATACTCAAACTCGTCATTCTCGTACACCACAACAGCATAAGGCGCACCAGCAAGTTTACCAGACCTTTGAGCCAATTCTATCAAGCCCTGATACATGGGCTGTGCCTGTACCTGTCCACCATACGGGACAAGTGCCGCTTGACCCAAAGAAGGCTCCAGACCCATTTCCCCGCAGTTGATAACAGCCATTACAAAACTCTGCGGATCGCACTTTGCCAGATCGGGATTTTTCATAATGCAGTTGATCGCCATACGGCAGAACCGGGCAGAATCCATGTGAGACGGCAATACGGACTCCAGACTTTTCATGTTCTGGCTCATAAGAACCGCCAACTCTTTAGACTTCGCTTTTATCATATCTGTACTCATGCTACACTCTCCTTCTGTTTGATTCTGACCACAACGGCCATGTTTCCCTTCTTCTTCTGCTGTTCTCTATGCCGAAAAAACCCTTTCAATTCCGGACATTTCCGTTCTGCGTAATATGCCATATAGGTTATATGGTTATTGTTCAACCGATACGGCTCATCTGTCTGTACCTTCTTTTTAGTCATTAACCACCGTACACGCTCACCAATAAACTTAGCACCACATACCTTCCATCCCTTCCTTTTCTTCCAGTACAGAGCTTCCTTAATGAAATAAGACATAGCCATACCACCGTCAATCGTATGTATCCACTTCTCAGCCTGCTCCTGAAGCGTCCTTTCAAATAGATCATATTGATCGTTATTCAAATCAATTCCCCTTGTTGCGGTTCCAGTTCTTCGATCTTAACTTCGATCCTCGGGTTGTCTGACCATATCCTAACGAAATTGGAAACCGATACTTGGCTATCATCATTCCAGAAATCTAAATCACTCAATACGTCTTCTGGCATTTTAATTAAATTGGTATTGTCCGGCCGAGTAGTGCAATATTTCCAGCCTTTAACACGGTTCCTTTTCGGCTCTGCTACACGCCAAGCAAACGCCCATGTAACCGACAACATAAGCGGACCTTGAAGCGGGGCAGGCGGCTTGTATGCGACGAAGGCTTGAGTAAAGAAGTTGCGGGCTTGTTTTGCTGATCCCTTTTCATATTTGCCAATAAAGGGTTTTCCTTCTTTGGGCGTAATAACCCGCTGTCCTGCGGAATGTGTCGCCTTCGGCGGAATCCCCTTTATGACAAAATGAACTTTCATAGTTAGGCTTTTTCTCCCTGCGGCTTTGCTTCGCCAGTTGCGGGCTCACTACCGCTATTTTCTTCAAGATCAAACTTGATCTCTCTCGGTTCACCGTCCGCAGAGGCTTCCCCAAGATACTCGAGCTCGGTCAGTTCGTCCAGTATCATTGCAACAACTTCCGGTGAGACTTTCAGCTTCCGCTGGATAGTCGCCGTCTTGGAAGATTTTTTTTCCCTGATAATGTCAAGAGCCTGCTGTACCAACTCGTCGAAGTCCTCCGGCTTCTCGACCTTAGAACCATCTTCCTTATTCTTGGCCTCATCCAGAACGGTATTCATTTCCTGCTGTTTCTCGTCCTCGGTCAAGTCCCTGTTTTCAAGAACATAGTTAGCTTCGCCGCCTTCCCCAATCTTCTCTATGTAGTGAAGTGTGTACACACCGTCAACATAGTTGAAACATTCCTCAACTTCCTTCTCAACGGTCTGTTTCTTGGACTTCATTGTTCGGATACAGTCAGAGATAATTTCTTCCTGCTCCTTCTCGACGGCCTTAAATGCCGAAACAGCCGTAGCCTTCTCAGCTTCCGCCTTATTCAGCTCGTCCTTGGCCGCAACCAGCTTATCGCAAACCTCGACAAGTTCATCTTCGCCAAGGGGTATATTTACGTCCATGAGAAAATTGTTAAATTTCTTGTGGTTATAGTCGTATTTGTCGCACTTGGACGGAACGCAGATATCCTCATTACAGCGTCCGGCCTTGGTGCAACTCTTGGTCTTTTCTCCACCTTTGTTCTTTGCCATGTCTGACTCTCCTTGTTTTGGGTTAGTATTTATACTCAGCCATTAACAGTTGTCATCATCATTATTTTCCAATATGGACAGATACTTTACTATAAGTTGATCTGTCAATCAGGACTGCGGTTTTAGATTTCAAACAGTTTGGGTCAATTACGGTATATGCTATTACAGTTGCAGATTCGAAAGCCCGAACAGTTGCAGATTCGAAAGCCCGAACAGTTGCAAATCCGGAAGCCTCAACAGTTGCAGATCCGGAAGCCCGAACAGTTGCAGATCCGGAAGCCTCAACAGTTGCAGA
>Ga0075125_10001401_pt1 | contig 11654 bp, 27 predicted proteins | sample AntAceMetag02UKN_FD_69810 | JGI IMG/M metagenome (GOLD analysis project Ga0075125, IMG submission 69810) | Saline lake microbial communities from Ace Lake, Antarctica - Antarctic Ace Lake Metagenome 02UKN | ecosystem: Environmental > Aquatic > Non-marine Saline and Alkaline > Saline | place... | reverse complement strand
AGTTGGTAAAGTTCATGCTACATTGTCTTTTAATGTTGAAGGAGAAAATAGTGAAAAATGTATTGAACCTGAAATAAAAAAGTTTAGTGTTGAAATGTTTAATAAACCAATGGCGGAGGAATAAAATGGATGAAAAAATAATAATTCAATGCGAAGATATGACAGAAGAAGATATTAATGAATTACAACATCAAATCGCTGTAAAGATAAGTCCTTATGGTGCAACTATGTGGAAAAATGATAGAAAGCAAGATATGAAGGAAAGAGAAATCGGTTCAATATTAATGTCTGCTAAAGGATTAAGAAGACTTGCAGATAGTATGGATATAATTTATCCACAACAATTAATAAAATTACCTTTATGGAAATTTCAAAAAAGTATTTATTTCCAATTAAAAGAAGGAACAGGAGCAATAGATTTAAGAGGAGACGAAATTAAATGGTAGAAAAAAGTAGACACGAATTAATAGAACAATTAAAAAGGATAAGAGTTAAGATTACTAAAATTTATATGAAATTAGGAAATCCAGAAAAAGTAAAAGCAGATTCAGTACTAAGAGAAGAAATAATTATGTTTGAAAAAGCTAATGATGATTCCAAAAAGGTTTAAAATGATAAAAGAAAAAATATTATGCATACATCATCTTGATGCTGATGGTAAATTAGCTGGAGCAATAGTAAAGAGAGAACACCCAGAAGCGGAATTAATTGAAGTAGACTATAAGGATTATAAAAAGAAGTTGAAGTTTATTTTAGAAGCAGATAAGCCTCTAGAATATGACACTATCTTTATATTAGATTTTTCGTTAGAAAAAGCGGATATGGAGAAGTTAATTAAGTCATATAAACTTATTTGGTGTGACCATCATAAATCCTCCATAGAAAAGTTAGGAGAAATATGGAACGATAAAACAATAGAAGGAAAACGTTCAACTGATATGTGTGGTGCTATGCTAACTTGGCACTACTTTGGACACAAGAGAGATTTTGAAGAATTAAAACTTGTTGACGATTATGATAGATGGATACACAAACTAGGTGAAAAAACACACTGGTTTGCTGAGGTAAATGATAATTGGGATATTGAAAAATGGGTAGAAGTTATTGCTGGTTCTGGAACGGGATTTGGAACAGCTTCGTTAGATAGTTACCTAGCCCAAGGGAAACAACTATTTGAGTTGAAATTAAAAAGGATTGAAAAGACTATTAAGAAAGGAAGACCAATTACATTTCACGGTAGGAAGGCATTTTTAGTAAACAATACCATTACAATGGATGGTGCTTTACTAGGTAGTCAAGTATGTAAAAACGGTTATGAAGTAGCTATAAAGTTTGAATTTAATAATGATATAGTATTGTTTGGTTTGAACAGTATAGGAGATATAGATGTTAGTGCCATAGCTAAAACTTATGGTGGCGGAGGCCATAAAAACGCATCAGGATTCCACTTACCAATAAAAGAGGCCTTTAAAATTTTAAATGAGGGTTTAGAATGAAATACTTTTTCACTTCAGATTATCACCTGGGACACAAAAATATTATTGGTTATTGTAATCGTCCGTTTAAAAGTTTACGTGAAATGAATAATACAATAATTAAAAATCATAATTCACGTGTTAAAGAAAATGATGTAGTTTTCCATATTGGTGATTTTTGTTTCAAAAATTCACCTGGTGGAAAAGAGGGAGAAGGAGGACAATTTAAAGCTGACTCTTATCAAAAAATATTAAATGGTAATATGGTATTCCTTAAAGGAAATCACGATAGTAATAATTCCTTAAAAACTATAATTAATCATTTGGAAATTGAACACGGTGGTAGAAAAATATTTTTAACACATCGTCCAGATGACGCTAATCTTACATATCAAATTAACTTTGTAGGACACGTTCATCACGCGTGGAAGTTTAAATTCTTTCCAAAAGAGAAAGGTGGAATGGGAGTTGATACTATATTAATAAATGTAGGCGTTGATGTTTGGAGATTCATGCCAGTTACATTTGAAGAAATTATTAATGCTATGCAAAAATGGATGAAAGAAAATAATATCAAATTTAAAGGTGAAGAATGAAAGAAAAAATAATATTTGGAATACTTATGATTTTATTATTAATTATGGGTGGTTGCAGTTCATATAGAGTAACAGAATTACAATTACAAGAATGTCAACAAAGATGTTTAGATTCTAATATGACATATAAAAAAACAATTGAAGGATTAGAAAATAAGGATTATTGTGAATGTTATTATATAATTAATGATAGAAGTGAGAAAAATGAATAAACAAAGAATAAAATCATATGAGGTAACAGCTAAAGAGATTGCAAAGTTACCAGCATCAACAAGTGTAAAGAAAGAGAAATCCAATCATAATTGTGGTTGTGGAAGAAATATTGCAAAAGATGATATATATTACATAAGAGTAGAACCTGGTGAACCAATTGAAGTTTTTTGTGAGTTTTGTGTATCATTAAATTAAAATGAGAAAAATAAAAGCAATCATATTAGATGGTAAAAATTATATATACATCAATAGAGGAGTAAATTATTATTTATTCACTCAAGAAGAATTGAATATAGCCAAACTAAGATATAAGATTGATAAAAGAAGAATATTATTGCAGGTGAACAAAAATGACAGGAAAAAAATTAATAGTTAGCATAAATATACAAGAATATATAGAAAAAAAGAAATTAAGAACAAGTGTTGATTTTTATGCAGTTCTAGAAAAAAAGATGAAGAGGATTATTGACAAAGCAGCTGAAAGAAGCAAAAGTAATTTCAGAAGAACTATTATGGCAAAGGATTTATAATTATACAAACAAAATGGAAAGACTGAAGTAATCAAAACATTGAAAAAGTTAAGTAAACTAAATAAAATATTAGTGAGGTAAACTATGACACCAGATGTTAAATCATTTATTGTAAGACGTACACAAAGATATCGTGTTAATTCTTGGTCTAAAGAAGAAGCACTTGCAAAGGCGAAAAAAGGGGAAGACACGATTTTATTAACAGATAAATGGAGTTGAAAATGACAGTAAAAGTAGAAATAATATTCGGATTACTTATGATTTTAGTATTGCTGATATCTGGTTGTGATAGTATTGTTGTAGATGACAATTCATTTAAATTTTATGATGATGGATTAATAGTTAAAAGCAAGGTGTGAAGATAAAGTAATTTGTTATAGAAATGAATTAGGAGTAAATAGTGGAGTATCTTGTTTTAGAGATGAAGATTTAGTAACAAAATATTGCCCATAAATAGGAGGATGAATTAAATGAAAAAAAGAACTTTAATTGTAATTGGATTAGTTATGATAATAATCGTGGGATTAGTTGTTGGTTATATAAATAGAGACGCATTTTTAACAAATCAAGCGGTTATCACATACCCAGATGGTTGTGTAGAGATATATAAAAATGCAGTATTAACATCTCCAAAATGTGATACAGGTAATATATCTGTTGATATAGATAAATTTTATGAACCACAAGCAGTAAATTTTTCATCATTTGAGGAAAAATGAAATTATTAATCATTATTGGAATGTTAGTTATTTTATTAGGGTTAAATGCCTGCGTTGAAAAGGCGCCTATCTGCAAAAACGAAACAATAATTAAAGAAGTAATTAAAGAGGTTCAAGTGGAAGTAGTTAAACCGTGTGAAGTTTGTGAAGTTTGCGAAGTTTGCGAGGTAAACGAAATTCCTGAAGCATCAAGGAAACTTATAATATCAAATATAAGATACGACGAACTTAATGATTTATATTTTAATTGTTTACAAGGAAATAATAGTCAATATATGGAAAATTTAACCACACATTATAATGACTGTTTAAATGAAGTAGAAGAACAGAAAATAGAAATTATGAATTTGTCAAGAAACTGTTAAATATTGAGGAAAGTATAAATGAAAAAGGAAAGTGTTAATATCCCAATTATTAAATTTATTTTATTGGTAATAATTATAATGGTAATAGCTTGGGAAGGCACTGCATGGTTGACGTGTCATATGTCTTCTATTTCACAGATTACTATAGCCGCAAAAGCAAAAAATAATGTAAATGATTTATTAGAAGGAACTAACTGGGAATTAAAAAAAGCCAGTTGGTTTACAATGCAAAGAAGTGGAAAAACATATGAAATGTATATTAGAATAGACAGCACAAAATATAATAAATGGACAAATGATTTTATCGTTATTAATAAAAAAGGAGAATTAATTAGAGAAACCTTATCAAAAAGTATGGCGTTTTATGATGAAATGTGTCCTAAGCTCCCTCGATTATGTGATGAAGATATGAGGAATTAAAATGACCGAAGAATATGAATTAACTTCTCAACATAACAAAAAACGAAAGTTTTTTGGTAAAGCAAAAGTAAGAACTGAAAAGAATAAAATAATATTAAACTCTTGTAATATAGATGTTGCATATATAGAAAAGGGAAAAGCAACAGTAGAAAGTAAATATAGTTTAACAGCTTTAAAACATATAAAAGAATTCCTTAGGCAACACGGTTTTTTTTGCTTATAGTTGGCGACAAATTAAAAGAGATTATATGAAGGAGGACAAAAAATGAAAGAAGTAACTGATTTTGGTGTAGACTTAGAGATGAAAGAAATTGACGGCCACATAACTTGTGATTGTGGTAAAGAAATACATTTTATCATAAAGCATGAAAAAATACAACAGCTAATTGATTTAGCTAAAAAGATAATGGAAAAGAAATAAGAGGTTAAGATGGGAATCAATTTTAGTGTATACGAAGGAAGTGGAAGAGCAAGATGTAAGATATGCGATAAGAAAATAGAAGAAGGAGAGACACAAGTGAACGCATATGGATATCAAACCAGTGGTAATGTTCATCTTACCTGTTTAATAGAAATAGCAATAAAAAAAGGTTTAAAATAACAAAATGAAAACATTTAAGAAATTAATTTTAATGTCCATACTAACTGTTATTAATATAATTATGATGTATTTTATCCATATTAGTCTTTTATGGACTATACTTGTATTATTGGAACATTTCATAATATTATTAGTGATATTATATCACGATGTAAACATATTTACGAAAAATCGTATTACACCTAAAAAAACAAGCGATGGAAGTGTAGGTTTCCAGCGATAAAACGTGTAATTAGTATAAACACACGTTAATAAAAAAGCGATGAAATACGGTGAGTAAATATGTTAAACAATATTAATCAAAACATTTATATAGTAAAACAACATAATAAATATAGGATAAAATATATATAAAAAAGGTGAACACGAAAATGGAATACCCAGATGAAGAACAAATTTTACAGGGAGTAGAAGTAGGTAAGTTAAATGTTGAAGTAGAAGAGGTGCCCATTAATAATATGGATATTAAAAATGGATTTGCTCCTTTTGATGTGAGCCAAAAAATTGACGCTATACTAGGTGTAGAAATGAATACAGATGGAAAGTTTGATAATACTCCACTATTCGAAACTGGTGACAAACTATTACAAGATGTGCCAGTTATAGATACAGAAGAAAAAATCAAAATGATACTTGATTTTTGATTAAAAATGAGAACTATTAAAAACCAACTTAATTTATATAAATTAAAAGAATTAAAATTATCCGATGAATTAAAATGGTTACATATTAAACGGACAATATCAATGCTTCAATCATATCTAGAACCAAGTAAACAAAAATTTATTGAAAAAGGAATTGAAAAGTTATTCGATGAATTAGGATTAGAATTTACTACTAGTTATGATTTATATATGAATGGAAAAAGGATAGATTGATACTTAAAGAAATGAGGTAAACTAAAATGAAATATGAAAGAAATAGAGATGGAACTGGTCCAAGTGGGCAAGGTCCTGGAACTGGAAGAGGAAAAGGCGGTTGTTGATTTTATTTTAAGGAAGTAAATACAAATGAAACACGAAGAATCATCACATTATATAGCGGGTTTATTAGATAGCCGAGGCGGATTTTATTTAGTGAAAAGAAAAACTAAAAAATATCTCTATTTCAAAATTAAAATTAACAATCCTAAAATTTTAGACATTGTAGTAACATTTTTTACGAAGAAACTTAATATTAAAGTAAGAGATTGGAATGGTGTTTTAAATGTTACCGATACAGATAGCGTTCAAAAATTAACACTATTTATGAATAAATATTGTATAAGACAAGATTATAAAGAAATACTAATTAAAAATTCGTTTGAATTGGATAAAACCGTCCAATAGTTTTATATATTAGTTATACTTAATAATAGTAAGACAAAGTAAAAATTTAGGAGGCATAAAAATGGGTGAACAATTAATTGACTATGATGTCGTAACAGAAATGGCAGGACATCAAAAAAATACAGGAGTTTCTTTAGTTGATGCAACAAAAGATATTTTTGCAAGAGTAAAACAACAAGCACAGCAAGTGGCCGTAAATGGAACTTTTAAGTCTTTCGAAAGTATGGAAGAGTTAAGATACATTCTATTGAATGCTATGGAAGCTAAGCATAGTGTTAGAGTGCATGACGAAGACTATGCAGGTTAAATGGAGGATATGAAAATGAATAAGTATCATAAACATGAAGGTGTTGAAAGTAACGGCAAACTTAAGAGTCATCCTATAGCAAGGACACATAAAGATAAGAAAGTGCAAAAGTGGCACGTTCAGTCTCTTAAACAGAAAACATTAGATGTCGTTCCAAAAAAGACATCCAAAAAATCTGCTAAGAAAAAAGTAAAAGGAATTCAAGCATTTTTTGGTGATAAAAAAGAAAAGAAACCAGAAAATATTGATGCAGATGGATACCTTGCAATTGACTTAGAAAAAGTTGACGCAAAAGGTGTTAGAATTCTTGGCGCTGAAAAAGGCAAAATTTGGTTTGCTGAAAAAGGTGGCATAAAAGGAATTCAATTCGATAAGTAATTTTTTATTTTATTTTTAATATAAAAGACGAGGTATATGAATATGAAAAAGATAGCTGTGATTGGATTAGGTGGAATTGGAAGTAATTTCATTAAATATTTCTTAGAAACAATTGACACGTTTGAAAAAAAAGAAATGATATTTCTTAAACTATTTGATAAAGATATCGTTGAAGAGAAAAATATAAGACGTTCTAACCAACATTTTAGAGTAGAAGATATAATGATGCAAAAAGCAGAATCTCTTGCTAAACGATATGAAGAATATGGATTAGACTTTGAAAATATTTTTATTGATGAAAGCAATGTTAGTAAACTTGAAAAATACGAGCATTTGGTGATGTGCGTCGACAACCACAAAGTAAGAAAGCTACTTTACAAATATGCTTTAGACAATGAAAAATGGTTAATCGATTTACGGTCACAAGGAACATTAATGGCCTATACAATAGTTGATGGCACTTACGATATGGAATATTATAATAATTCCATATTTAAGAACGCTGAAACTATGGAAAAGAAAGGAAGTTGTCAATTAGAAGCAGATGTTGTAAATGATAATTTTCAAAATGCTAATAAAACAATCGCTTTCTATGTTGCCAACTGTATTTACTTGCAAAAATTGCGAGATAATGATATTGCTTGTAAGGAATTTAAAACCACGTTTTGAGGTTAAAATGTTTAATCAAAAAGAAAAAATTGAATTAGCAGAAAAAATTGAGAAGTTAATATTGGATTTAAAACATCCAGAGATGCCAACAGAAAAACCTTTTTTTGAATTAAAAGTTAAAGGAAAAGAAAATTGGTCTTTTGCTAAAATTGAACCTAACTGGATTTTTAAAGAAGGTAGAGAAATGAAAATTAATCCATTTAATGAACACGCAAGGGAGATATTAAAAAATGAGAAGAAGAAGAAATAATTATTATGGTCGAAATAGGCATAGAGACTATATAAATGAAAATGAGATATCATTTGATGAATTTAAATTTTATGTAAATAAACAGAAACTTATTGAAAAATCTGAACTTAAAATTATGGATGAAAAGTTCGCAAAAGGTAAAGAATTCTATTGGACTAATGAGGAATATGCTGAACATAATATAGGATTTAAATTTTTTATGAGGTCTAGTTATGATGACGATAATAAAGAGATAGAGGAAGAATATGTTGAATTCATCGAAACAGAATTTAAATTTAAAAAAGATGATTTCATAAATATGAATAGAAAATATGGTCCTTTATTATTAATGTTTGATATTCCAAAAGAAGATATTAATAAACTTGACAAATGTTTTAGAAGTAACAAATTTGTAGGTAATTATGAAACATATAATATTAAAGATGCTATTGTATGTCACACATTTGACGATGCAGTAAATACACTTATAGTTAATAAATGTATGGGAGATGAAAGTGATATGTGTTGGGATGATTTCCATAGTATAACTAAAAATCTATTTAATAAAGATTTAAGAGAAAGAAAATATAAAGATAATAATGATGGTAGCGGTTATAATACCTCTTGTTATCATATGTTTAAAATCATTGAAAGAAGAATAAATGATAAGAACTATAGGATAGCTTTTGTCAGTCAAATAGGAAAATATGACCTTGGTTTTGAATTTTTAATTGTTGATGAAAATGACTCTACATATAATTACTTTGATGAGAATAATGTTTTTGTTAAAAAAGATAGAAATGATAAAATGTCATTCCTACCAGATAATAGTGCTATAATTGGTGAAGATTTAAGTATCACTATTGATACAAAAACTTGTAAACTATTAAGAGATAATATTGGTGATATTTTAGGACCAGACGAATATAAAATTTCGTTACCAGTATTTAGATTTTATGCTGGGCAGGTAAAAAGACATTCAATTTATGAAGAGAAAGTCAGTGAGCAAGAAGCATTAATTATACAACAATACTTTAAAATATTAAGTATGGGTCGCATAATAAAAATGGACCAAGTTGTTATTGGTAAAACTTTTATCAAAACTGAAGACGATATGTTTAAGATAGAATTTGACGATTCCTTTTTTGACATTGAAAAGAATTTTGTGAAGTTAAAAAGAGAGATTGAAAAAGGTGACGCTAAATATAACTTCAACGTATTATATGAGTTAATATTAAAACATTCCAAATTAGATGTAATACAAAGATATAATACAGCTGAAGATGAATACAAAGAGTTTACAAAATCAAAATATATAGTAAATGGAATGGAAATTATTGTCACAAAAGAAAACAACAGAATAAAGATTAATAATATTTTTTGTAGAATTGATGACGTAAAAGATATATTATCCAAAGCTATTTGTTATAATGATATTATTGATTTTAACAAGTATATTAAAGATGTATCGCATATAGGATTGGAATGGAAAAAGTTAATCAATAATGGAGTTATGATTTATTTAGAGAATCCTCTGTTTAAAGGATTACAGAAAATTGGTAGAGAATCTCAAGAAAAGGTTATAATGCGTTTCAGTTTATTATGGGATGATACAAAAAGACAAAACGTTTATCTTATTGTTAATGGTAAAAAATACTTAATTAAATATAAAGGAAAGTTCATAAAATACTTTAATACTCCAGAAAGAAGAACTCGTTTAGGAGAGATAAAAAGGATATTAAAGAATACTTTGGCAGAATTTGATAAAGATAGTATATTCGAAATTGTTACCAACGCAATAGAAGAAGCTAAAATAATACAAACACGAGGCAAAGAACTTGTAGAATGCACTATAAAGGATACAGGTGCAAAAGAATTGACTATTACATTAAAAGAAGGTAATATTAAAGGCTTTGAAATTGTTGGAATAAGAACGAATACAAAGTATTTTATTGACGGTGTTAGTCTAAATGTTTATAGATGGGATGAAGGAAAATGGAATAGGAGATGCATTGTCTCTGACCCTAATAAACAAAGAATATTTGAAGATAGATTAGCAAATAGATTAGTTAACATCTACAACGAAAACGCCAAAATATACACATTATTTAATTAAAGGAGATAAAGAAGAAAAATGATAGTAACAAATACACATTTTTATATAAGACAAGAATTATTTGCAGTAGTTTGTGCTTTTGCTTTAATAGGAGTTGGCTTTGTATGGACTTTAGCAAAAGCTATGTGGAAAGAAGAGAAGGTTATTCAACTTACATATTATAAAATAAAAGCTAATAACTAAAATGAAATTACTAACTAATAAAGAAGTTGATAAAATATACGAAGATGAATTCGAAGTACGGAATAGAAAAAAATTAATTATATCGGGAAAGGTATTTGAACATAGTAGACAAGACGGACGTGGACATTCCATTAATTTTGTATTTGTAGAAAATATAAGTTTAAAAACTCTTTTAGAAGCAACTACTTTAATTCATAATAAATATGGAAAGAAAAAAAAGAAATAAAAGGTGAATTTAAAATGATTGATAAATTTAATAAAATACAAGACGCAATGGAAAAACAATTTAATAAGATGTCAAAGAAATCTGATTTTCTTTATACACTTAATTTAGAAAAGAATGAACTATGGGATATTTATTTGGGTAGCTTTCCAAAAGGAACTAACGAGATTTATAGAGAAAGAAAAGAACATGATTGTTCTGCATGCCGTAGTTTTATTAACTCTTTTGGTGATACTGTTGCAATTATAGATAATAAAATTATAAGTATATGGGATTTTGAATTTGATGATACCACTTATAATCCTGTACTTAAAGCAATGGTTAAACACATCAAAACCAAAACAATTCAAGATGTTTATATAAGTAGATTTAAAAAAATAGGAATTAAATCTAATCATGAAGATTGTGAAGGAAAAATTATTACTTGGCACCATTTTAATGTGTTGCTAGATAAAAAGTTTGTTGATAATAGTAGTGATTCTATTGCGACCTATAAAAGTAAATATAGAGATATTAAAAATGTTTTTGAAAGGTCTTTAGAAGAGTTGTCACAAGAATCTGTTTTAACAGTTCTTGAACTGATAAATCAAAAGTCTTTATATAAAGGTGATGAATGGAAACAAAACTTACTTGATTTTAATAAGTATCAAAAAGAATATAATGCTTTAAAGGATAAGGTAAAAGATATTTATTTATGGGAAAAATCTACTAGTATTGGTATGGTTATTGGGAAAATTAGAAACCATAGCATAGGAACTTTATTAGATAACATTAGTAAAGGAATGGAATTAGATTTAGCAGTAAAGAAATATGAAGTTATTGTAGCTCCTACAAACTATAAAAGACCTAAACCTATCTACACGAAAAAGATGTTAGAAAATGCTAAAAAGAAACTTGAGGAACTTGGATTTATGGATTCATTGCAAAGAAGATATGCTATTTTAGAAGACATTAGTGTTAATAATGTATTATTTGCTAATAAAGACACCGTAAAAAAATTACAAACTAATGATGTTTTTGATGAAATGGAACAAGATGTTAAAACGAAACCCAAATCATTTAATAAAATAGATGAAGTTCAAATTGAAGATTTTATTAAAGATATCTTACCAACAACAAAAAAGATAGAAATATATTTAGAGGGTAGACATTCTCCTAATATGGTTTCATTAATTGCTCCATATAAAAAAGATAGCAAATCTATGTTTAAATGGAATAATAATTTTTGCTGGGCTTATTCAGGAAATATAACTGATTCAGACATTAAAAAGAATGTTAAGTCTGCTGGTGGTAAAGTTGATG
>Ga0075125_10001400_pt1 | contig 11655 bp, 8 predicted proteins | sample AntAceMetag02UKN_FD_69810 | JGI IMG/M metagenome (GOLD analysis project Ga0075125, IMG submission 69810) | Saline lake microbial communities from Ace Lake, Antarctica - Antarctic Ace Lake Metagenome 02UKN | ecosystem: Environmental > Aquatic > Non-marine Saline and Alkaline > Saline | place... | reverse complement strand
AAAGGAAATACAGATTCTACTTTAATATTTCATTTTATTTCTAAGATAAAGGGAGGAGCTGGAGCAGGACAAGAAGGGTATGCTTTATTTTATAATAATCTTGAAGGTTTAACTTTTTATAGAATAGATGGAGCCAGTTATGAGCAATTATTCAAAACTGGTAATGCACTTTTGACTTTAGGCAAAAAATATAGATTTAGAGTCATTGTTGAGCCAGGTGGAATATTTAGTATTTATTATTCAGCAGACAATGGAGCAAACTATACATTAGCTACTCCGATAGCAGGATTTAATCCCAAAACAGATACAACTTATACAGAATCAAATTATATAAATTTACATTATCTTGCTGATGATGGGAAGACTTATATAAGCGGTTTCAAATTAACACCACTTAATTCTGCCATATGACAGATAAACGTACGATAATTAATAAAGAAACTTTAGTACCTATTGGGTTATTAATTTCTGTTTGTTGTGCGGTTTGGTATTTATCAAGTCTTAATTCTAGGGTTATTGTAAACACAGGGCGTGTTAATATTGTTGAAGTAAAAGTAGAAGAAATGCCTAGTAGAAATGAATTTGATGGTATGAAGGAAGATATTAAGGAAATTAAAGTCAGTGTTAAAGAATTAACAGATTATATTATTATAAAAAAATAGTATGAACAAATACATACAGAACTTAATCAACTGGTTAAATCCGAGAAGATACGGTTTTGATCATAAAGCTCAAGCAGAAAAAGATGCAAAGAACGATACTTTTGAATTTGGTTGGTTTGGTAAACCTTATCAAGCTAAGAATACGAGGGTCAATAATATGGTTTCTTGGCAAAAAATTAAAAACCAAAAGCAGGTTAATGGTTGTATTGATTATGGGGCATCTACACAGAGAGAAAAAGATGAAGGGTTCGTACTTTCCCCCGGCGGATTGGCTGCCAAACTGCGCTCTCTAGGCTTGCACACTAAAAAAGGTAGCACTCTGTCAGCTGCACAAGATGTAATGCGTAAATGGGGTATTCCAGAAGAAACAGTTTGTCCTACTAACAATTCAAGTTATGAAAAATTTAGCAGTTCAAAACAACTAACCAATGAAGTAACCTCAAACGCTGCTAAACATAAAATTGCTAGTTACTGGAAGACATATAAAGTTGATAAAATGCTAGAACAGCTTGATAGAGGAAGAATCGGGCACACAGCTTGCAAGTGGTATTCATCTTTCAATATTTTCAATGTTACTGGAGTCAAAGCAATATTAATGGCTTTTAGAGGATGGTTCCAAGGCGGTCATGCTTTCTCAGTTGTTGGATATAATTTAGACTACCATGGATATAAAGTATTAATATTTGCTAATAGTTTTGGTGAGAAATACGGTGATAAAGGATTATTTTATATAAAGTTCGAAGATGTTAATAAGTTCCTTATATACGGTACATACTTCAATGAAGACATGCCTAAAAATGTTACTGGATGGACTTCTATATACGATGGCTTTCTAGTACAAGATATTAATAGTCCTAAGATATATTACCTTAGAGGTGGTAAAAAACGACACGTTCCTGATGAAGCTATGTGGTATATGCTGATGACAAATGTTAGAGGACAGATCGTAGATAGAGAGAATATGCTTGAACAAGTTAAAGATGGTAAGCCAATGACCTTTGAAGAATTACCAGATGATATTAGAAACGAATGGAAGGTTATATCAAATGGTATGCAAGATGAACGTGTTAAAAATTTATTTAATAAGTACTTTAAATAATATATTATTATGAATAAAGAATTTTGGAAGAGTAAAAATTTCTGGACTGGTGTAGCTGGTGTTATTACATCTATTGGATTAATGTTAAGTGGAGAGTTAGATGTACAAAGTTTTCTAGTTGAGTTAGTTCCAGGTGTATTAGGTTTGCTGTCCATCTTATTTAGATGGGGCGCCTCGGAACCATTAGGTTGGAGTAAAAAATAATGGTAAAGGCTCCCCTCTTTGCTAGCAAGAGGTAGGCAATTAATTACCATCCTGCTTCCTAGTCCCTTTCCAGGGTATGCTAGGAAGTAGGCATAGTAATTAATATATATATAGACATATGCGTAAAAAAATACTTTCGTTTCTATCTGGTGGAATAATTTCATTATTTTTAGTAACCGTCGCCTATGGTTCTTTATACGGGTTCTGGAAAACGGTTGAACAGGATTTTATACCTTGTAATCAAGAAAGAGCTGAATTAGCAGCTGAATTTGCGGTTTGGGATTATGACTGTTCAATAGAGAAAAATAACATCTTAGAAGATAGGTTACGTGATTATTATAAATTAGATGAAGCAGGAAATCCTGTGCTAGGATATTCTGTTGTTACTCGATATAAAACAACACTAGGTTCATCAATGACTTCATCTCAAGCTACCATTCCCGTTAGTTCAATTACAACTTTTGATGGGACTACCCTTACAATGAGCTTACTTGGTGATAAAGTATTTTTAACCTTAGAGCCGGGTGGTAATAAAGAAGAAATTATTAAGTGTACTGGAATATCAGGAACTAATTTCACAGGTTGTATCCGCGGACTGGCTTTTTCTGGTACAACAGAAACAGCCGTAGCGGCAAATAGAAAAGCACATAACGCTGGATCTGTCGTAGTTATGAGTAATGTTCATTATGTTTATGATCAGTTAGTTGATAAAAGCTCTGACGACACTATTAAAGCTGACTTAACTGTGACCGGTACAATATTTTATTATGATGAAAATTTTGGTATAAGATCAAATGGAACAAACTTGCAGTGGAGTGAAGATGCTTTTGTTAATTCATATAACTTTACCTCTTCAGCACTTACTGTCTTAACAGCTTCTTCGACTAAAGGTATGGGCGTGACAGATTCAAAGATTCACATAAATTCAAGCTCAACTGGTGGATTAGAATTTGATGCCACTACTGGGTATTTACAAGTTGACGCTGGTGCTGGAATAAAGACTGATTCTACTGGCACACAAGTTGATGAAGCAAATATTTTTGCTTGGACTGGTGCTAACACTCACGCAGGCCAAGAATCTTTTGCTGATACAATTACATTTACAACCACAACAATGGATAGAGCTACTATAACAAGTTCAACAATTACTAATTTAGATGTTAGTGAACTATGTTTTGGAGGAACTGATTGTGGTGCCGATATGGATGCTTTGTTAGAGTACGCTACAACGACAGAAGTAGGTTGGTTTGCGACATCGACAAACCTTGGAAGTGACTCAAATGGTACTTATGATGAGGTTATAACCACTGGATTTAGACCAAAGGTAATTGAGTTTGATTACTTTGTACAAGGTTTAGAATCTTCTGGTGTTTTAGAGCAAAAAATAATTGGTAATATAAGGTATTTAAACACTACTAAAGAAGGTGGAAGTTATACTACGTGTGATTCAACGACGAATGGTAGTTGTGGTATACCAACCGGTGTTTTTCTTGATCAAACACCAACCTTAGCCGCAGGTACTGGAGCTGGAAATGTAACAACAATATCTTTACAGTCAATTTCAGATACTGGTTGGACTTTCAGATATGTCTGGAGTGGAAATGATGCCACAGATAGGTCTAATACTAATATAGCTAGGATTTCGTGGAAAGCATTCAGATAAGTATTAATTAAACATTTATGAATACAACTCCTCTATCAACAATTATCAATAGGATGGATTCCTACACAGAAATTTCTAAGGTTGAAGAACAGTTTAAAGTTAGATTTCTTGATGAATCAATAAGAGCTATTAGGAGAAAGACACAGCTTCCTTGGCAACTAACCGAAAGTACATTGCGTGTATTTAGTGATGTTTTAATTTATCCAGTTAAAGATGATCACGATGAATTAGCTTTCTTTGATAACAATCAGAAATCTTGGAGTTTAAAACCTAGAGCACGTTTTACTTCAGTTAAAGAGTTCTTACAAAACCCCCCAAACGAAAAAAATGATCTAACGGAATTATTTGATGGGGGTACAAGGTTTCTTGGATTTCGTTATAAACCGCTAGAAGCTGGATCATCATTATTAAACAATGCTGAAACCAACGCTGACTGGTCTGTCAGTGACGATGCCACAGCAATAGTTGACGACACAGTATTTTTTAAAGAGGGAAACGCAAGTCAAAAAATCTCAATTACAAGTAGCGCTGGAGTAGCTACTATTGAAGCAGATAATACATCAATAAGCGATAGTGAATACAAACAAAAATATTTCTTTATTTGGGTATATCTTGATTCTGTACCAACTTCACTGGAATTGCGATTTGGGAACGATTCATCAAACTATTTATATTCAGATTCAATTACAACTCAGTTTAGCGGACAAGCATTTAAAGCAGACGGCTGGAATTTACTAGCGTTTGATTTAAACGAAGCTAGTGAGCAGGGAACTGTTTCAGATTCAGCCTTTGACTACCAAGCAATAATTTTAACTGGTGCAGCCACTGGTACATATTATGTTGACGCGTCCTACCTTAGACAATGGGAGCTACTTGATTTCTATTACTATTCAAAATATTCAACAGCAACTAATGGAGCTGTAGTACCAGACCAAGAATATTTCATGAACTCAAGCGAGACATACAAAACTGACACAGGTTTAGTTGGCGATAGTGAATGGGCTGATGTTATTCAATATGAAGGGATGGTAAGCTCTTTGATTGACAGAGAAAACACTTTAGTATTAAAAGAGATTAAAGCTAAAAGAAGTCAGGCTTGGGCAGACTTATTCAGCTTATACCCTAGCATGCGCCCTCAAATTACTACTAGCCGTTGGAATTTTGAAACAGATTACACAGCCCAATATGGTGGTAGTTCAAATTATTAATATGAAAAAGTTTCTTACTACAATATTATTAACACTTATACTTGTAACAGGCTGTTCACAAGTAGTTCCAGATGAAGAATTAGGATCTAATATTCCAAACTCAAAATGGGTTGTTTATAATAAATTCACAGGCTATCAAACTAAAAGTGATCCGACTAAGATAGATGATGGGGCAAATGCCCAAGGTCAGAATACAATGATAAATAATCAGGACAGAATCACAATTCGTGATGCTGGTTACGAATTGTTTCCATCCGGAACTGCTTCAACTACTGAAACTGGTGTCAAAACAATGCACAACTTCAGAAAAAGAAGTGGTGAGAATATTTTGATGAGATCATATGGAACATTTTTAGAGTGGTATGACGAAGAGAATGATACTTGGGAGTATTTAAAAACAGGCTACACAAGTGGAAAAGACTTTGGCTTTGCTGATTATAATATTAATACCGACCTAACTTCTTATGTATATTTTGGTAATGCTACCGAACCATTTTCACGTTGGCGCGGTGCTCACACAAATTTAAGTGCAGCGGTTACGTCAGGAGATGTAACTATTAATGTTGACGATACCACTGATGGATTTTTAGTAAGCGGAACTTTAATATTATGCGGAACAGAAGCCACCTACGCAGGAAAAACTGATACATCATTTACTGGTGTCGCGGGTGCACCTGACTGTGCAATAGATAAAGGCGTCGCTCACGCAGTAGAAGAGACAGCTGGAAATCCTAGGGGAAACATTTATTTAGTAGCAAACAATCGTTTATTTATATCAGGAGTTGCTTCCACTACTCAGGCAATATTTTTTAGCAAATATGGTGACGCAACTACATTCACTACCCAATCACTAGTAACTGACACAACCGCAGAAGACTCAGGTATATTTAATCTTGGAGAAGGTGGTGGTCCGGTTACAGCAATGAAAGAAGACGAAGGATCAATCTATTTCTTTAAGCGCTCAACAATTAGAAAAGCTACACTCAGTGATTCACTTTACACCCTATCAAATTTAAAACCCTTCGATGGAAAGAGTCAGACCACCGGATCAAAAAACCAATTATCTACATTTGCTGGTGGTAATGGAATATTCTTTATCAGCCCGGACAATCAGATAATGAATTTAACTAGAGTCGAAACTATTGATTATCCTCAGATAATCGCTATTTCAGATGTAATTAAACCAACTATCGACGGAGCTGTGTTTGACGATGCTAGTGGCATATTTTGGCAGGATAAGGCATACATAGCAGCCAAATCTAACAGTGATTCAACTTTCAATGATGTTGTATTTACTTACGACTTCAGTAATAAAGCATGGGACAGCCCGATCATAGGCTGGAACGTGAGCGACTGGATGATATATGATGACGGAGATGGAGAAAGACTATACTTTGGAGATGTTAATACTGCAAACACTTATAAAGTAACAACAATTCCACTTGACGACATCTATGGTGTAACCGCCAACTGGAGAAGTAAACAGTATGGTTTTGGTATTCCACATCATCAAAAAGAAATTGATAGTATTTATATAGAAGGTTACATTGCTGATAACACAACTTTAAAAATATCACTTTTACTAGATGAAAACGGATTCACCCAAGCCTACCAAACTGATTTCGTTGGTACTGAAACAGATTATTTATTTGACTCGCCATCTTACAATGTATTTGGTTTCTCAGCTTTTGGAACAGAAAGATTCGGGTCAAATGATGACTTCAGTGGAAAAAGAAAATTTAGATTATATTTGAATAAAGATTTTAGACATATACCTTTTTACAATGCCCAAATAGAATTTGCTTCTGACGGAGAAAATGCTCAATGGGAAATAACACGTTATGGATTTTCTGTCCGCGAATCAAGTCAACCAGAGGACAGGGGAATCTTTAGAGCTTTTAATTAATAAATAAGTATATTATATGCCGCCTTTACCTAGACAAGACATAGTCACTCCTCTTGCCGCGAAAGCTATAACGCAAGAGCAATTGCAACCATTTTTAGCTGGTGTTGGAGGAAATGTTGACTTAGCTAGATCTAAGGCTGCTTTTGAATTAGCTAAAGCACCTACCACTCCTACCGTCCCAAAACCTGTCGCTTCACCTGTTACAAATGTATCAGAAGAAGGTGTAGTAGGTGATACTTCTGGTATTCGTGATAATATGGTAGAAAATAAGTCAGACGCAAGTAAATTACTTGATGACCTAGGGACAGCCCAAGACCTAGCCTCAACTGATTTGCAAGGCAGATTGAAAGGGTTAGATACTTTATTAGAAGAATCACGGACATTAGGTGAAATTGACTTAAACAAAATTGAAGAAGCAGGTGCCGCAGCCGGCCGTGCTTTTGATCCTCTAATTGACCAAGCCAGAGAAGCCGGTAGACAAGGACTAGCTAAGGCTACCGTAGGAGGTGGTGAAAGAGGTGGCTTTGAATCAACCCAAATAGCTGGTCAAGCAGCCCTTACACCAACCGAAGGTGGTACTTTTGTTGGAGCCGGAGGAGAGCTAAGTAAAATTAAAGGACAACTAGATCAGAATATTTCCAGATTAGAAACAGCCAGATTAAACGCAATGAGTGCTGCTAGAGTAGCTGCTGAAAAGGCAGTTAGAACAGGTAAACAGTCAGATTTAAAAATAGCTGGTGATATAATGAGTAGAGCACAAGATGCTTTTGAAATAGAACAGAACATGATTTCTAAGAGGATTGACACTTTGGCTAAGATAGAAGAAATAAAACAAGCCCAAATTGGTACACAAGATGCCACACAACAACAAGCTATGCAAAAAATACAACAATTAGGAACATTAGGAACTGAGATAGCAGACGAAGATTTACTAACACTTGAGAAAGATGCTGGTTTACCAGCTGGGACAGGCAGACAAATTATTGAGGCTTCTAGGTTAGCCGGCCAAGCTGAAACAGAACAGGAACAACTAGATTCGATAGAACAAATAGTTGGAGTGTTGAGTAAAATTCCATCAGGAACAGAAATACAAATTGGTGACTCCACTTACACTGGATTAAAACAAGGTGCAAATAGAATATTTAAAGAAGAAGATAGATTTGGTAATGTTACTTTCGTCACACTTGACGACAAGGGAAGTATTATAAATGTAGAAACTGGTGGCCAAATTGGTAAAGGATTTAAAGGTTTTACGTCAGGACCAACATCTACTCCAGGTCCAACACCGCAGAAACAAATAACTCAACAGGAAATTGGACAACCAACAGGAAATGAAGTTATTGATAGAAATGTAGATAATGTTTTAGCTTTAATAGAAGAAAATAAAAACTTAGGATTGAATGATAAGGAGATGGTTGATGATTTAGTCGAAACTTTTGACCTTGACCCAGCTTCAGCACAAAGAATATTACAAATTAATAAATAATTATGGGTTTATTTGGCAATATAACCAGCACTTTAGGTTTTGTTCTAAGGCAGACAGAAATTGGGAGACAATTGAAAAAAAAAGCTGTTGAAGGTGTGGAAAAAGTTACTACAGAAGCTAAAAAACAATTTAAAGAAAGAGTAGTTGCTCCAACCATAAAAAAAGCGAAGAAAGAATTTGTTAAAAAGAGGGAAATTCCTGTTAAAAGGGCTGTGGCAGAGGTAATTACACCGAAAATATTTGAGCCATTGGTAAGGCAAATTAAATTTAAAGAACCTAAAGCAAGAGGGGGTCTTTTGGGTGTAGCAATAAGAACATTTCCAGGTGAATTAGCCCGTCTTGTCACAAGAATAGGTTTAGAAGGCGCACCAGAAACTCAATTAGCTAGGTTAGAAGGCAGACCAGAACCTAGTATTATTCCACCGAATGAATTATCAAAAACATTAATAGGTGAAGAACCAATTACACCTCTTGGATCTGGCCCAGTTGCTCGAGGAGCTGGGTCACTATTTCAAAAACTAGGTGCTAAACCTGAGACAGCACAGAAGTTTGGCTTAGGAATTTCCGCAGCATTAGGTGGAATAATTGAAAGCCCTTTTGGTGTGACTGGAAAAGCTGGGAAAGAAATAGGAGAGGAAGCTCTTGAGAAAGTAGCAAAAAAATCACCAGAAATTTTAAAAGCTACTGCAAAATTACTAGACGAAGTACCTCAAGTTTTCAATCTAAAAAAGTTTAACTTAGATGAAGTTGGTGAAAAACTTATTAAAGAGGCTTTTGAAAAAACAGGTTTACAAACCAGAAAAGTGAAATCTTTTGAAAAAGTTGCTGAACAGGCAAGGAAAGTTAATATTGATAAGGTTTTAGCTGGGAGAACAAAAGATATTGCCGACGAAGAAGTACTAGCTCTTTCTAATTTTATTAATAATGCAGCTAAAAGAGCAGGTGACTTAGGTAAAAATATAGAAAAATTTCCTGAGAATCAATTTGAAATTGATTTTTTAACAGAACAAATTGAGAAAGCAGTATCAAAACAAGTCAAAGCTGGTACCGCCGCAGGTAGACAAGTTGTAGCATTTAGAATACTGGCCCGCGATAATATGGAACCTTCTTTCTGGATCCGCCAAGCTAAAAAACAATTAGGTGACAGAGAATTAACGGAGAAGGTTATTAGCCAAATCAATTTACTAACCAAAGAAGGCGATGCAGCTGGATTATCTGAGTTCGTTGCTAATTTAGGAAAAGTAAGCTGGCTTGAAAAACTAAGTAATTTTAGAAAAGCAGGTTTGCTCGCAAGTGTCAAAACTGATCTTAAAAATATTGCTTCCAATACTGTATTTAAGCTATTAGATGATGTTACTGACGCAGCCGTAGGGAATGCAATGGATAAAATGGCTAGTTTATTTACTAAAAAAAGGTCACTAGATATAGATATTGGAGATGCTCTAAAATCTTGGGCTGGTTTTTCTCAAGGCGCAAAGCAAGGGCTAGATTTTTTAAAGACTGGCGTTGACAGGAGTGCTTTTGTTGGTAGTAAAATTGAATATAGAAAAGCATTTAATCGTTTCTCTGATAATCCCATTGAAAGAACATTAGCAAAATATACAAATACTTTATTTAATAGACTCGAAGCTGAAGACAAACCGTTCAAAGCCATGGCTTATATTAAGAGTTTGCGAGAACAAGGTAAAATTAAAGGTAAAGCGCAAGGTCTTCGTGGAAAAAATCTATCAGATTTCATTGATAATTTAATGGAAAACCCTACAAAGGAAATGAATGATTTGGGGATTAGGCAGGCGAGAGATCTAACTTTTCAAGCAGAAAATGTTGTTAATGATTTGTGGGTTGGGGCGTTGCAGAAGATGAAAAATATCCAAACCAAAGTGAAGACAACCCCGCTTAAAAATAGAGCGGCTCAAAGACTAAGAGAAGAGGTGGCAGCACTTCCACAATTTATTATGGAAATGGTTAATCCTTTTAGTAAAGTATCTTCTAATCTATTTTTAAAAGGTCTTGATTTCACCCCGGCCGGATTTGTCCGCGGTGCTTTTAGTGCTTTGACAGGCAATCAAAAACAACTGGTTAAGGCAAGCTCAAGAGCAACTGTTGGGTCAGCTATAATGGCCGGTTTGTGGAAATGGAATGATAGTAATGAAAATGTAGATATAAAATTACGCGACCTAGAAACTAGTAAAGAGAGAAAACTTAGATTTAGAAAAGGTGAACAAGGTAATGCGGCTCTCCGAATAGGTAAGTTTAGTGTAGGACTCCAGGGAATTGATCCTATCCCTATTTTTTTCTTAGGGGCAGAATTACTTGATAAAGTAAAAAGTGGAGAGATATCTTACAAAGATGCCGCTATTAAATACAGTGAAAACCGTTTAGATGAAACATATATAAAAGGCTTGCGCGATTTGCTGAATGTACCTACTTATGGAATGGACTACTTTTTAAAACAACAAGTGTCTAGTTTTGTCCCCACTATAGTAGGACAGTTAGCAAAAACATTTGATAATAATATTAGAGGGTATGACACGACAGCCGAGGCAATAATGTCACGTATTCCTGTTATCAGAGGTAATCTACAGCCAAAATTAGATGCCTTTGGGAATGAAATAAAATACAACCAAGACCCTGTATTAAATGCTGTCAATCAATTACTTAGTCCTTTTGGTATAAGTAAAGTTAAAATTAATGCTATTGATAAGGAGTTACAGAGACTAAATGAGGAGGATCCAGAATTAAATGTTTTACCTGTTGAAACTGGTAAGACTCTAACTGTTAAAGGTGAAAGAGTCCCACTTTCTCAAGAAGAAGTTAATGCAATTCAGAAAGTTAGAGGAACTAATATCTGGGTTGGTTTAGGCGATTTGTTTAAATCAAAAGAATATCGCAAAGCTGATAATACTACAAAAGCTTCAATGCTAAATAAGGTGTATACTAAAGCTAGGAATGAAGCTAAGAAACGCATATCAGTCGGCATTGTAACTAAAAAAGACTTGGAGCCAATAGCCAAGCTTGATTTTCTTATATCTACTGATATGGAGAAAGCTGCTAAATTTTTTAACGCAAATAAAGATGAGATTGACTTAACAGGTCTATCACCTTCTAAACGTAAAAGGTTAGCAAAAGAAGTAGAGAGCAACTAAGGCACCAGCCACTATTCCACATAGGAATGAATAAGCACTGTTGTTTAGGCGATCCCAATGTTCTCTCTCTTTTTTAATTGTCCAAGTTTTATCTAGTTCCATATTATCTTTTAACAGGTGTTCCCAACGCCTTTTTGATTGGCCAAAAATTTACCCATATCACCTAACTCTTAAAGTAAGGACATCAACACTGATGTCCCTTTTATTTATTGGTTTTTTAACATAGTCCTCTATAGCCTTTATTAACTTACCATACTCTTCTTTATTAAATGGGGTTATTC
>Ga0075125_10001399_pt1 | contig 11658 bp, 37 predicted proteins | sample AntAceMetag02UKN_FD_69810 | JGI IMG/M metagenome (GOLD analysis project Ga0075125, IMG submission 69810) | Saline lake microbial communities from Ace Lake, Antarctica - Antarctic Ace Lake Metagenome 02UKN | ecosystem: Environmental > Aquatic > Non-marine Saline and Alkaline > Saline | place... | reverse complement strand
TATTTGCCCACAACTATATCAAGGCTTTTGAAAAGGTTTATGGATTAACACCAATAAAATAACGATTATGAAATATGATATAGAAATAGTATGGAAAATTATCAACCGTGCTTGTCAAATATGTATTGAAGAGAATACAAATAAAGATGACGCCTTTGCTATTGCCGCTTCACAAATAAAACATAATAGGGAAGAATATTTAATGGCTCAGGAACGATATTTACACCAATAAAATTATGAAAAAACTAATTCTACCTTTACTTTTAATTGCTGGCATACTTAGTTGTGAAAAATCAACACCATGCCATATTGTACACACTCAAACCATTTGTATTTGGACAAACAATCAAGATACTATTAAGGTTGAAAGATCAGAACCTATTATAGATGAAATTTGTTTGAGTACGGCAGAAAAAATTTATGATTATTCTGACGCCCGTACGTATAAGGTAACTACAAAATGGAGTTGTGGTTATACTTTAGATGGGACATTTTATCCTAATATGATTCAAGAATGTAAAACCTTATGTATCATTTTCTAATTCTTATTAAATTATGAAACGATTAATTCTACCTTTACTATTCCTAATCATGCTGTCATATGAAAAGGAAACCATGTCATGCTATGAATTTACCAAAACTAAGGATGTGGTGTTTATACACAATGGAGATACAATACCACATCTTCCTTATTGTAATGAAATTGATACCATATGTAACCTGTATCCAAATGAAGTCAAAACCTATTGTAAGATATTTACTGGTAGAGACACGCTTAGGTATAATGAGAAAGTTTTTATTAATGGTTGTTTTTATAATGACGTCCTAGCTTATGTGGATTATACCTGTACTGTACGTCCATTATAACAATGAAATGATTTATAATTTTTAATACCTTATATTGGTTCTTTCTAGGAATGATTTGACTCTACAATGTAAACAATACAATTTCTACCTCTATAATCCTTGTTGTACATATGAAATCCTCTTAGTATTCAACGTTTCTATACTAAATAGTACAATTATACGTTTAAAGTTGAGATCCGCTTGCATTTCGCTTTATTTCAAATTTGCTTTTTTACCTTACTTAGGCCAACACTTTATAGAGATTTATTTTTTGGCTACGTTTGAACTAACTATATTTATACTGTCAATATAAATACAATGTACTCAATGTCTATGTTTCACTCTTTAAATTTACGACGATGAAAGAAGTTAAAAAAGTCAATGCCTTTACCGAACTACGTAAAGAAGCCAAAATGTCTAAAATTATGGACCTGTTACTGGAGAGAAAATGGAGTAATGTTAGGATCGCTGCGTTTATGAACTTAATCGCACGTCAACGGACTCACACCACAATGTATTCCGTTAGTCACGTCAATTCTCATATCAAGTTTCGTGAGAACCAAGTCAAAGCTAAGGCTAAACCAGTAGTAAAAGAAACCAATCCTGTTTAGGATTTAATCTTACATGTTGAAATAAGGGGTTTGTATGGTAACAGAAGTATGAAACCCCTATTTTGTTATCTTATTTAGGCCTAACTTCAAATAATTATCTTTTGTAGGCTATTATTGAACACACTATATTTACTTATACATAAAAATTTAATCTTACAACTATGAACAATGAAAAAAAGTATCAATGCTGTTATTGTGGAACATTTGTATCTGAGGACTATTTCGTTTTTGGTGCCAATACTTGTGTTCAATGTAATGATCAAGGTATTTGGATAGATCCAGCAGGTGGAATTCATCACAATGGTAATGACGAGGATTATGATCCAGCTAAAATGTATGAATAAATCTTAATATTATGGAAAAGAAAATAGATAACAATGCAACCATTAAAGTCTTCCAAAATCAATTAAATGTAATGGTTGACATACTTGAAGTACGAGTTGGTTCAATTACAGGTAAGGAAAAAGAAGTGAAATCAATCCTTCATAACCTTATCAACTTACGAAGTATGCAATATACTATTCTTGATTACTTTAAATCTTAAATATTATGGAAAAGGTAAAAGGATTATACACTGGTGAAACAGATGTAAATGGTCATAAAATTTATTATGAAACAAGTGAATTGATACTACCAGATGGAACAAGGGGAAAGTTGATGTTTGATTATAGACAATTGGCTGCTTACTATGCTAGACTTGATAATAGTTGCATCGTAGACCTTGAAGGTGTAAATAACGATAAATCATTTTATTTACGTGATTGTAAGGTACAATATCAACACATGTTAGATACAGAAATTTAAATCAAATATTATGGAAAAAACAAAAAAGTACTGGCTTGGTTCAATTGGTAAAACTGATGACTTTGATGATGATATTGTTGATTACATCATCGATGGAAAAACAAAGATGGGTCTATGGGCTTTGATGACTCAAGCATCATACATCAAGTATGGTGTTAGAATTGGACAAATGTATGAAAAACAACCAGATGGAAAATGGTTAAAAATCAACTAAAATGAAAACACATCAAGTATTAGATTTGGTTTATACACCAGATGAAGGCCAGGAATGTTTTTCAGGAACAGAACAGGAATGTTATAATTTTATTAATGAACAAGATGGGGTAACATTTACATATAAGGTTGTTCCCATTATAAAAGTCAATTTAAGATAAATTATGTTAGGCAAATGTCGTAATTAGTCTGGAATAATTTGTTGGCTAAATATGAACACTTTACATTTACTTATAAAACAAAAATATATCAATACTTATAACGAAGATGAAAAACACAAAAGAATTATTGATTATCCTTAGAGATTGGATGCAAGAAAATTGTATAGGATCTAGAAAGAAGAACCTTCAATGTATAAAAATAAATTACATTATCCATTCATGTGTGATTGTGCTCTTGCTCTAAAAACCAAAGGATTAATTACATATCATGAACACGAAAAACTTGACACATTTATCAAAAGTAATAGGCCTGCAAACGTATCACTTACAGACCTATGCTGGTGGGATTGGATGGAAAAACAAAAACGAATTGATTGGCTTAACAAAAAAATAAACTTGAAAAGATTTAACAGATGAAAAAACTATTGATTAAATTACGTGATTATCTACTCACATATGGAATGAATAATTACTTTAGTGGTTTATGTCTTATTCCTTTTGCGATGGTAAGAAAAGATATCATTAGTAGGGAAGAAAAAACACTATTAAGAAAATACATAAAAAGTCATCGACCCAAACGTGGTAAACATTTTGTAAAAAATAGAAAACATAGTAATTATTATTGGACTCCCAGTGATATTAAACCCAGAATTGCATGGTTAAATTATAGAATTAAGAAAGAAACCTACACTAAATAAACAACTTTAGGATAAAACCTAACATAATCAGCAATCACTTTTAGATTACCATTGGTTTAATTATATTTAACTATACAAAAAATAGTTATCAACACATACAAAAATCATGAAACGAAAACAATTAAAGGAATGGGAACAGATTCACACTCTATTCCAAAAATTAACAGGAACAAACCATTTTCCTAAAACAATGAAGTATGAAGAAGCCGTTTTTCAAGCTCGCAAAGAGGCGAACACTGAATTCACTATTGAACTATGGTGTGAGGCAGTACGTATAGAATTGATTATGATAGAAGAAATGGAAGGTGAACGACGTCATTCTTAAACTTATAATATTATGAAAAAACTATTGATTGAATTAAGAAAACATGTACCTACCCATATCGGGATTCCTACAAAACCAAAAGAAAATTGGGGACTCTGTTCACTTGTTATCTCCCTTAAAAATGAAGGGATTTTTACAACTGAAGAATATGAACAATTACTTAACTACATTGAAGACCACCGCCCTACACGTGGAAAACATTTTATGGAGAGTAAAAAAGATAGTAGTTATTATTGGACTCCCAGTGATATTAAACCCAGAATTGCATGGTTAAATTATAGAATTAAGAAAGAAAGGTATTAATTATGAAAAAATTACTTATTCAACTTAAAGAAAACATAGCATTAGCAAATGAATATGATTCTGGAATATGCCTTGTTGTTAGAAGTCTAGAAGTTAAAGGTGACATCACCCTTGATGAAATGGAAAAATTACATCAATACATACTCAAACATAGACCAAAACGTGGGGTACATTATGATCCTAAATATAAAAAGAGTGCTTGGTATTGGAAACACGGTTTAATTGAACCTAGAGTAGCTTGGTTAGATTATTTAATTGCACGTTTCAAATAAATAGATTATGAAAAAAATATATATCACATCAGTAAACAAACTAATTAAGTTGATTCATGAAAAAAAGTACATACTGAAATACAAGGTACTGAATATGATGTTACCTCACGACTTATCTATTCTAGACTATATGATATATTAACTAACTTAACAAATCATAAATATTATTACTATGAATGAACAAATCAAACCCTTAACAAAAATTGAAATGCGTAAACTCCTTACTCTTTTGAAAGAAATTGAATGGGATGCTTTACTTCATTACAATCTCAAACAACAAGAACGTGGCTTTTCAGAAGCATACGTTAAAGAAATGGATAATAATACCATCATAATTGAAATGAAACATGGATTTAAAGCCACAAATACTGAAATGGCTGCATTTGATGTGGAACTGTTTAGATGTCCAAGGTTTCAAATACAACGTGGTAATAACATGCACAAATTAGCAAAAGAAATTTCTAGCACAAGCATCAATTAAAACGAATAATAACATTTAAAATCAAATATAAACTTAAAATATCAATCAAATGTGTTTAATTACCAAACAAAAGGAACCTATCATACTTAAGAAAGATCTTAAGGTATGGAAGGTCGTTAATGAAGGTGAAAAGGATGTAAGGTCTTTATCATTTTATTTCAGATATAAATTAAATAAACAGTACAACCAACATTTATTAATGGATAACCATCCTGAAATGTATGCAGATGATATTGTTAGTGAACATTACAAATTCCACAAACCAGGTAATTCATTTAACCAAATTGCCTCAAAAATGACAAATGTACACCAAGGGTTTCATTTCTATAAAACATTGAAAAGACTCAACCGTCCTTATCATAAAGAAAGACGAAGACAAAATTATTGTATCATTGTTAAATGTACCATACCTAAAGGTTCAGAAGTGTTTTATGATGAAACAGGACTTGGTGTAGCCAATCAAATCATCATAAATAAAATACGTGATTAACAGTTACACTAAAGCAACCAAGTTATTCCTCAAAACTAACTTGATTTGCGTTGAAATTCCACACTATTCCTTATTATTAGTATAATTGTACAACTTAAATTTTAATCACGTTATATCTCGAATTCCACAGTATAACTATTTTAGGCACATTTCTACAATAAATCAATATTTATTTGTTAGTTACAAATGAACTAATTACATTTACTTATAAAACAAAAATAACTCATACAACAATGAAAAATTTACCATTAACACTCGCACCAGAATTAACACAGATACATCCAAATTGTACAGAGGAACACGCTGAAACCTTGACTGAAATAATGCGTACAGTTGATGCTGAAAATAAAACAATTGGGTTTTTAATCAGTGAAGCAAATGAAACAGATGATAGAAGAGATATTACATTACTCTTTTATATACTGAAAACTGGTTGTTCTATCTGTACACATGAATGGAATAAATTTATAAATTGGTAATTATGAATAAATTCACACACGTTTGCGAATTAGAATACTTCATTTGGCATGAAGATAAATGCCCTCAAAAACTAATTAATGAATGGAATGAGTTCTCTGATGATTTATTACATGGTGATTATCATACTGAATATTGGGAAGATGTAAAAAGGGAGGACCAATTATTTGCATTAAATTTTGGATTAAAACTATTGAAAAAATATAACATTGATTATTAATATTATGAATTTAACGAAAAAGAATAAACGAATAATTTTCTGGGCACTTGTTGATAAATACACAGAATTTGAAAAGGCTCGTAAACAAGCCCGACGTTTTTTTGAACATGATAAAACTAAATTGGAAACAACTTTAAACATGATTGATACTCAGGAAAAAGAACATTATAAATTAATGGCTAAATTTAGTAAAGAATTAGATATTGAAATACCTGAAATAGAAAAATCATGAATGAAATAATATGTGTTTATTGTGGAAAAACAATAACAGATGAATCAGCTATTCAATTATATGATGAAAATTATAATATGTTAGATGCATTTGAATGCACAATGTGTTGGGAAAATCATCTGAACAGTAAAGAAAATAATAATAACAAAAAACGATATGAAAAAGGAATTTAAAACATTTGTGAAAAAAGGTCCAATGTGGGAAGAATTTGAGAGATTAAAAAACTCAGGTGCCCCTTTAATCAGAGACCTCATACAAGATGATTCACCTATATTTAGAAATGGCTGGGGTAATGGTTATGTTATTATCCCCAAAGGTCATTTCTTATACAGGCAAGAATATGATGTCATTGACAGTTTTATTAATGTACATGGTGGGTTAACCTTTAGTGATCATTCTAAAGAATTAAATAGAGATATCTGGGGTGAAATTCCAAAAGATACAAATGGATGGGTTGTTGGTTTTGACACAGGACATTATAATGACAATGAAACAAATTGGCCTAAATCAGAAGTTATAAATGAAACCTATGCTCTTGCAAAACAATTACAAGAATTGAAACCCACATGGAAAATAAGAAAACGGATGCGTAAACTAATGTGGAAAAATGAAAAACTTGGATTAAGAATATGGATTACACATATCATACCAAATTACTTTAAGAAATTATTCAAAATCAAATGATAATGATAAAAGAAAACAAAACTGAGGCAGACTGGGAAAAGTTATACTTCTGGTTTATGCAAAACAAAGATAGGAATCCCAAACTGTATGAAAGTATGAAAAATTCATTAGGGGACGAATGGGATATTATGATGGAAAAAGTTACTAAATCACTAAAACTTTGAAATATGGAACAGATAACAGCAATTGATAAACTTGTTGAAGCAGGAAAATTAGGACAAGATATTTACATTAAACTAAGTGGAAGACAATTTGCAGTAAATTATGAAAAATTAATTGATACATCATTACGTATTATACTTAGAGATATTGAACTAGGAAGATTATTTATTGACAATTTACCAGACTAATTATGAAAACAAAACACGCTAAAGGAAAATGGGATTTCCCCAAAAACACTTATCATGGAAACATTGAAAATGGTTTTACTATCTATATCAGGACTGATGGTAAGATTTATATTAATGAAGATGGTAGTGAGAGCAAGATGACTATTTGTGGCGTTTACGGAAAAACCGTAGAAGAAGTTGAAGCCAACGCCAAAGTAATAGCAAGTGTACTTGATTTATTAGAGGCGTTAAACTTTATACGTAATTTAATAGATAAAGGTGATTTGGTTAGAAACATATCAAAAGATGAAGACTTTAATTATTTCTTCCAGCAGGGACTTAGAATACAAAAAGGTATTAACTTAATGAATAACGCAATTGAAAAAGCAATATAATTATGAAAACAGAAAGAAGCTTATCAGGTATATACGTAAGGTACGAAGAATATGAAACCAAAAGAATTAAAACCAAATGTTTTGAAGATATGGAAGAAAAGGATCAAGATGAATATCTACTCAGAAGAAGCGCCAAATTCTTAAGAGGAATGGTAAAAGGATTATCAAATGTTATTAATGAAATAGGAAATGATTTAGATTTAGAAATAAAATAATATGAAAAAACTATTTTTAGTACTCGTAATTACCTTTATCGGACTGTCCGGTAAGATTGAACCAAGATTTAACCTTTATACCTTATCATGGTATAATGGTAGACCTCATACAGGGATCTGTCTTGAAAACAGAACCCTTAGTGAAATATTCTCCACACTATATGATATGACTGATCCCAATGGTACTTTACCACCAGAAAAGGAGGCTATGTATTGGAAGATTTATAATTCAAAAAGATATTTTGCATGTGGAGAATGGAAAAAAGGTATGAAACCTATTAGCTGGGGTTACACTCCTATATGTATGAATATAAAATCACATCATAAATATAGAAAATATCGAAAATAAATTAAGTTAGGTAAAAACCACACTTTTTTTACTTATCATTAGTTTGTTTGCTATGGCATACATATATTTGTTTATAATTAAATTAACAACATTAAATATACGAAATTTAATCACTAACTTTAAAATCACACAAAATGGAAAACGAAAGAAAAATGGCACTGGTTATGGACCTATGCTTAGCAAATGAATGGGGACCTGCCCGCCTTGCCAGACTAATGCAAATTCTTGCAACAGAAAGAGGGCACAAATTGAAGTACACCAAAGGGTCAATTACGGCTCATATCAATTGGAGGAAAAATCACCCTCTAAAGAACAAACCTGAAATGACTGATGAAACGAAAAAAGTTGATGCAGAGGACTTGAAAAAGTATGAGAAATTGGCTCCTGCAGAAATTGTTGGTACAACTCCAAAGGCGACTAAGGAGCCCTCTACTAACAAACCTGAAAAAACACCAAAAGCAAAAGTCGACGCCAAGACTGAAAAAGTCAAAGCGTAATTCGTTGTAAATTGATTCAATAAGAGCTCATAGTATTAATTACTATGGGCTCTTTGTCAGTTTCAACTAAATATTCAAAAGGTTTAAATTAATGTACTGCAATGTACATATGGTAACAATACAGGAACCCTATAAAATAAGCGATTACCTAAGGGTTCTAACTCTATTTGTATAGTATAACAGTTTGTAATAAAACTGTTGCAAATCAACGCAAATCTATGAAACACATAATTTATCCAAGGGTGTCTTTATTATGTTTATTTTTAGGATTACTACTCATAGGATTTGAACATACTATATTAGGTGTACTATTCTTTCTAGTTATGATTTACTTCCTAATATCAGGTATAAAACATCATGACAGGCACCATAAAAAACATGGGGACAATACCTAAAATTTATTTACATTCATTAGTTTATTTAAAATGAAATACTTACATTTACTTATACACAAAAAATAAAATGAAAAAACTAACTGAAGAATTATTTGATAATGCTCAACATTATATTGACGATTTGGTACTAATCACTGAACAATTGGAAAAAGATTTCAATGAAGAATTTAGTGATATGTTCCATGCGTTATACATATATGAAGGGTTTTTAAAAGAATTAAAAGAAAGGAAAAAATAATTATGTCAACAAGATCAAGATTACGAATGGTATTAGATACTGGTGAAACCAAAGCAATCTATTGTCATTCAGATGGGTACCCAAGTCACCAAATGCCTATTTTAACTGAGTATTACAATACAGTTGAAAAAGTTAGGGAATTGATGGCATTAGGAAATATTTCTTATCTAGCTAAAAGAGTAAAACCAAATGAGGATGAACCACATTCATTTAAAAATCCTCATTGTGATAAAAATGGTGATTATGATATAGTAATTGCTTATCACAGAGATAGAGGAGAACCTTTAAATTGGTGGGAAAATAAACAAGAATACAATTATATATTCAATGGTCACGAATGGAAACTTGAACATAGAATCGTATGAGAAAATACTTTTATGAATATGATATGGACAAAAATGAATGCATTGAAGCATGTCCAGTCATGCACAGAGAATTTGAAAATGCTATTATACCTACATTAATAGGAAGCGTTATCTGTAAAGCGTGTGAACATTGTAGAGGTTATGACAATGATGATCATTGGCTTAAATGTACAAAGTTAGATGAAATACTTTGCGGAGAAGAGGTAAAGTACATGATGGGGAAGTCAATTGAAATATCAGAGGATCAAGGAGGTGGGATTGGTTATGTTATGGCTTACGGTAAATGGAATGATACTGCAATAGCGATTTTAGACATGACTAACAATAAGGGAGGCAATCCTGATATGCACATATTTGCGGTATCATACTTAAATTCACTGAAGAAATGAAAACAAAAAAAAACAAGAAAAAGCAAGACGTGGATTCAATTACCAATGTAAACGAGCCAGTAAATGTAGACATGAAAGATACCAAATAAGTTGTTATTCATGTCCAGATGAAAAAGATTGTGATATACAGGATATGATTAAAAAACATAAAGAAAACATGTAATGGAAAAAACAGCAAATATTATCAACCAAAAACTTATGGAATTAGGTTTCATAAATGATCCTGACGTAACAAATGAAGGTATTGGTGAATCATTCGTGAAAAATTTAATTGAAACAAAAAAGATGCAACCATGGGACCTAGATGATATTGATGTTAATACGTTAGGTATATTCAGACATTGCTTTACTGAAATTGAATATGAACTAACAATAGGTATACATAAAAACGATCATGGTTTATGGCCTATTATTGATATTCATTACAGTTGGAAACACCCTATGGGTAGCAATGGATTAAGTGTAAGATTTGATTATGATATACAAACTAAAGAATGGGGAATTCAATCATGAGAAAAATTAAACGAGAAGACCTACCAAAGGTCTACAAAGAAATTGTAGAGGATGAACCTAGTTTTGATGAAGAGTATAAAGCTCATGGTGCAGCGACAGAATGTAATTGGGGTGGTTTAGTTATTACCTTAAACAATGCAGGAGATGCTTGTATTGTAGTTAGAGATTGGGGAGGGGATGATTTACATATTTCTGACATACGAGAAATTGAATATTTTGAAAATAAAGAGGCTGAAATACAAGATGAACGATTTAAACCAGGTTTCTTTAAAAAAGATGAGGATGTTGATAATGAGGAGCCTGAGTTATTAGAAAACTTCATGAGGATCTAAATTTTACCCAAAATAATTTGAGATTCACTTTGTAATTATAAATGAAATAGTTACATTTACTTATAAAATAAAAAACAGTATGGCAATACATAGAGATCAAGTCATTAAAGATTACCAAAAACTATTTCCAAGTGCTTTTGTTAAGCCTGGTGAAGATTTTGATGGTAGAGAAGGTGACTCCATTTGGTTAAGTGCAGAGGAACCAGACACAGCAATAGATGGAGTACCTATATTCAATTATTATGCAATGTCTGACCGATATGAAATTGGCGTATTAAATAAATTTATGGATTGGTTACGTGAAAGAGGTTGGTATGCAGAATGGAATGATCCCGGAACTATATTTTTATATAAGGAGTAATATAAATAAATAAAATGAAAACAAAAATTCAAATTAAAAATCGTTTTACAGGTAGTATTATTTTTGAACATAAATGTACTACTATTTTAGAATGTATTAAAGAAGCTTTGATTAATAGAGCAGACTTGCAGGGAGCATACCTGCAGGAGGCAAACTTGCAGGAGGCAAACTTGCGGGAAGCAAACTTGTGGGGAGCAAACTTGCGGGAGGCAAACTTGCGGGGAGCAAACTTGCGGGGAGCAAACTTGCAGGAGGCAGATTTGCAGGAGGCAGACTTGCGGGGAGCAGACTTGTGGGGAGCAGACTTGTGGGGAGCAAACTTGTGGGAGGCAGACTTGCAGGAGGCAGATTTGCAGGAGGCAGATTTGCAGGAAGCAGACTTGGATTTTAGTTGTATGAGTTTTCACTGTAATCACTTAAAACCTAAAACAGACAGAAGATTAAGGACTCAATTAGCTTTTCA
>Ga0075125_10001396_pt1 | contig 11683 bp, 13 predicted proteins | sample AntAceMetag02UKN_FD_69810 | JGI IMG/M metagenome (GOLD analysis project Ga0075125, IMG submission 69810) | Saline lake microbial communities from Ace Lake, Antarctica - Antarctic Ace Lake Metagenome 02UKN | ecosystem: Environmental > Aquatic > Non-marine Saline and Alkaline > Saline | place... | reverse complement strand
CATTACCTTCCATTAAACCAATAGCAATAGAATCTGTTTCAGCTGTTAAATAACTGTCATTATATGTACTTAACCAAGCTGAAGCATTACCTTCCATTAAACCAATAGCTATAGAATCTGTCTCTGCAGTTAGATAACTTTCATTGTATGTTGAACTCCAAACAGAATCATTGCCTTCCATTAAACCAATAGCTAAAGTATCACTTTCTTCAGTTAAGAAACTATCAGGATTTCCACTTAAAGGATAATATAAGGTGTCTGCTAATGTTTCATTCCATGATGTGTTTCCACTAACTGTTGGTAATGTTGAAGTATTATAATAACTTAAAGGATTTGAATAATAATAAGGGTCACTTTCTGAAGTTAAATAACTTGAATTATAAGTTGAACTCCAAACAGAATCATTGCCTTCCATTAAAGATATTGCTAAACTATCACTTTCTGAAGTTAAATAACTGTTATTGTATGTGCTTAACCAAGCTGAAGCATTACCTTCCATTAAAGATATTGCTAAACTATCACTTTCTGAAGTTAAATAACTGTCATTGTATGTGCTTAACCAAGCTGAAGCATTGCCAGTTATTAAACTAATAGCAATAGCGTCAGTCTCAGTATAATTAACATCAGTTAAGTAAGAACCATTACCAATAATATAGTCTCCTGTTAAATTACCAGTTGCAATCATATTTATAACCCATATGTTTTTAACATGAAAATCAGTTACATTAAGGTCACCAAGTATTTCTACATCACCAGAAAATTGTGCATCATCACCAGAAAGATAACCAGTATATGTATTGTTCCATCTTTGTGTTGGGCTTCCTAAATCATAAGTTAAAGTTGTATTAGGTAAAACATCATAAAACACAACATCATTATTTAAAAAAGCAATTAAACTTTGATTTCCACTCCATAAAGGGTCGGTTTCTATTGTTAAATAACTTGAATTGTATGTGCTTAACCAAGCTGAAGCATTACCAGTTATTATAGAAATAGCTATAGAATCTGTCTCAGCTGTTAAATAACTTGAATTATAAGTTGAACTCCAGATTGTATCATTGCCATTCATTAAAGAAATAGCTAAACTATCACTTTCTGAAGTTAAATAACTGTCATTGTAGGTACTACTCCAAACACTATCATTACCTTCCATTAAACCAATAGCAATAGAATCACTTTCTGAAGTTAAGAAACTATCAGGATTTCCACTTAAAGGATAATATAAGGTGTCTGCTAATGTTTTATTCCATGTGTTGTTTCCTAATGTAGTTAAAGAAACACAATTACTATCACCATTTAAAACTTCATTAGAACCACAAATAGATGTAACACCAGTCCAATTAGTTATACATAAACCACCTAAACAATAACTGTCAGAAGACATTTGTAAAACATTTGAAATATTATAATAACTTCTAAAATTAGAATTGCCTTGGGGAGTTAAACCAAAAACACTAACTGAAAAAATGATAAATAAAATAAAATAGGATAATTTTTTTATTGTTTCCATACTGTTATCACCTGGTCATCCCATAAAGGGTTTAAGAAAGTTATCGTGTTTCCATCATAACTATAATCAATACTTGGGTGTAATAAACTATTATCTACAACAACTTGTAATACATTTAATTCATTTAATTGTCTGTTCATATTACCACTTGAACCTGTTGCATCAGAACCAACATAATTAACATTAAATATATTAATTTCTGTAGTCCATAAAGTAATGTCTTGGTCATCCCATACAGGATTTAAAAAAGTTATTAATGTTCCAGAAACATTATAATCTATTTCTGGATGTAAATAAAAATTATCAATTGAAATCATATCAACACTAGAAATATAAGTCCTATCTATTTCACCATCTGAACCAGACAAATCACTACCTTTTATATTTGTTGAATTGAAAAAAATATTGGTGGTGTTATATGTGATGTTATTATAAACAACATTTTCATTTAAATAAGTTACATTAACAAAAGAATTATTACCAGTCCAATTATTATCAGCATTTAAAAAACCAATATTATCTCTTTCTGAAGAATATCTATCTAAAAAACTTGGGGTTAATGTTCCCCTATAAGAAAAAGCAAAAGGAATTAGTAAAATCCCTAAAAATATAAAGAAAAATGTTTTTTTTGACATTTATTATAGTCACAACTATACTAATATATAAACTTTTCTAAAAAAGAAAAATTTAAGCTCCGAAAGCTCTAATTAGTATTCCAATTATTACGGCAGCAGCAAGAACGATAAGAGCCACAGTTGCTAATTCTAATGAATCATAAGTTGTTCCTTCAATGTTTGTTATTGTTGATGTTGCTTCAGAATAACCATCACCAGTAAGCATATTACTAGTAGTATTATTTACTTTTGAAAAAACTGCAACGCCAATTACAATAAGGATTCCTGCGACCACTAATGTAGCAATAAGTTCTTTTAATCCAACTGCTTGAGATTTTTTTAGTTTCATTTGTTTTATTTACATTAAAATATAAAAAATTTCGATAGAGATATAATTTATATCCCTACCATTTAGAAGCAACAGCTTCCGTTAGTAGTCTTAATTAAAACATTTATGCTCCAAATGCTCTGATTAAGATACCAATTATTACAGCTGCTGCAAGAACGATAAGAGCTACGGTTGCTAACTCAAATGAATCATATGTTGTAGTTTCAACATTATCAATTGTAGTGTTAGCATCTGCTGACATTTCGCTTTGGTCTACTGTATTCCTAACTTTAGCGAATACAACTACTCCAATCATAAGCAATATACCAGAGACAACTAGTGTAGCTATAAGTTCTTTTAATCCAACTGCTTGAGATTTTTTTAACTTTAGCATCTTAAGACATTTTAGGCACTATTTGTTTATAAATGTTTTTTGTGTCTTTATATACTAAAAAAATAAAGGGGGTGAAAGAATTAGTTGTTTGTATGATATGGAATCAAAAAACACCCCCCTAAAAAAATATTATGCTTTACCCATTATTCTCCATGCCTTATTACCACTTGGAGCATCTGCAACTGCAAACTTTCTGCCTTTCTTAACTACTATCTTGTACTTGTCACTTGTGAATTTTTTTCTTTTACTTAGGTCATAAAAACTTAGTTTTTCCATGTTTGTTCACCATTTTTGTTTTTTATTATATCTGTTGTTATCTAAAAATAATTATTTCTTTCCTTTACCTTTTTTTTTGGTTGTTTTACAACCACCCCTGCCTTTATTTGCTCTTGCTCCCTTACCACTTCCATCTTTCTTTGGTACTATTTTCATATTCTTTTCTCCCTATCTTTATCTGACCTGTTCTTTCTTGTTTCCCAGTATAATTTACCAGTCTTACTCATTCTTTGACCAGGTAACATTGCAATTCTACTAATATCAGCTTCAAGACTTGTTATTTCTCCACTTTGTTTTTTGTTCTTGCTTGTTTTTATTAATTTTGGTTTTTTATTTTTTGGCATTTTTTCCTACTCTCCCTTTTTTTCTTAGTGTATTCCATAATTTATAATCAAATGGTTTTTTATAACCATCACTAGGTGGAGCAAACCCTTCAGATAGTTCTACTTCCTTGTATGCTTTTTTACCTAAAAATGCTTCACCAAAAACTTTGCTTTTTCTAACTTTTATTTTTACCATAATATCACCTATGCTTTAAACCAGATGTCATAGATTATTTCTCCAGCTATTACTACTATACAAATTAAATATATAAAATGATATATGGTATATCCGAAAAATTCATAACCATCTACTACATAATCTAATAACTTATAATAATCAACAACATAAGTCATAAGTAAAGTTCCTGCAGCAATTGCTGAACCTTTTAAACCCCTACTAAATAACATAAAAGATACTAACAGAATCATTGAAGAAAAAAGAATAAAACCAGCTATACCACCAGAGGCGTGTTTCCAACCTTCAATTGAAGCTTTAACTATATTAAGGTCTGTTGTATTTGTTAAATACTTCCACCCTTCCGATACATTCATTGCTGTTGCATTTACCATTTTTTATTGCTCCTTAATATGTTGTTGGTTCAAGTTGCCTTCCACTAATAAATTGTATTGTAGCTAAAGCATAAGCAAACATTAAGATTATATCAAATATGAATGTTAATTGTTTATTCATTCCAAAATTTATTAATGTTGGACTTAATAATACTGTCCCTTTAACAAAAACTTCATAGAATATATACAACCCCCTAATGAAATCCCCACCAGCTTGTAAATATGACTGCGTAGAACCTTGAACACCAGGATTTAAATAGGTTCTAATTTTGTCATCATCATTACTCCACTTATCAACCTTATAAGCTAAAGATTGATTGTTTTCAGTCATTTCTCCAGTATCTGTATTTAATTGTTCAGTTGATTTAATGTCAAAATTATTCATATAAACCAAATCTGTATAGCCGAATAGACTAACTGTTAAATTCAGTACTAAAATTGTTAAAACAAACATTATGTATCTCATTTTCTATTTTTCCAATGTTTTATTAATTGTATGAATAAAAATGTTGCAAATAAACTTATAAATATATCTATTGTATATAATCCAGTAAAGTATCTTAAAGCTTGTCCTTGTATTGGTTTTAACCAACCAAAACCCCTAAATAATACTAGGATTAAACCAGCAAAAGGTGCAAGGAATAATGAACTAACTGTACTACTAGCTAATAAGATTAATAATGGTAAACCTACACCAAAAAATAATTTAATGTCAATTGCCCAATCTTCAAAACCAGGGAAACTATTATGTGTAGCATACCATACAGGTCTTGTTAAATTATAATCATAAACATTATTATTATGGTCAATATATACATTTGTATAATATGAATCGTTTGATTCTAACCCTGTAGCTGTTAATGTTTGATTAAATCCATTTATTAATGAAGTCCTATAAACTTCTTGTGAATTGTTAAACCTGTATATTGTCCAAGTTAAATTGTTATAACCAACAGAAGTATAATCAACATAATATAATTTGACTGTGCCAGTATCTTTGTCACCAGCTAAATGGAAAAATACTTCTTCAAAACTATAATCCCAACTTAAAGGAATACCTGGTAATATTAAACTTTTTTCACCAGCTGAATCAGCAACTAAGTCACCAATAAAGGTTTCAACACCATTATCATTCTCAGAATATATTTCATATTGTTCATTCTGGTCTAACCACAACATAACTTTATCTTCAATGTCAAATTGTTGTTTTATTACAACTTGTAAAGTTTCATTAATGTATTTTTTAACAGTTATATAACCATCATTATAAGCATTAACTAAATCATTCAATGATAATATTATTTGGACAGCAGTATCATCTTTCAAATCTAATAAATATGCTGATACATTAACTGAATTTAAACTTGGTTTTATTGTTCTATAATAACTGTCTGTTGAACTTATTAAAGTTATATACCAATAATCAAAATCACAATCAACATTACTTATGTCCCAGTCTGTTGAAGTTATTGTATGTCTAACAGCTTTATTATCACAATAAACATCAAGAGTAACTGTATAGTTTGTTGCACCTGTTTCAGTTAAATTAAATAGTTCACCAGTTTGTTCCCTATATAAAAATAAAGAATATTCTCTGTTCATATATAAACTAACATTATTATTTGTGTTAAAAGTAAATTGACTTACATTTATATTAGAAGCACTATATGTTGCTGCACTTGTATTAAAACTATAATCAGTACCATTGTTAAGATAAAATGTAACTTGACCTGTTGGAGCTAATGAAACATTACTAAGTGAACTGTCATTAACTTGGATATTACTATTAAGAGCACTATTATTTGTTATGTTATTATATGCAGTTACTGTTACTTCAGTCTGCCAAAATGATTTATTATAACTACTGCTTAAGTTACAATTATAACTATTTATTATATAATTATTCATATAATTTTGTGAACTGAAATTTATAGTTATATTGCTACAATTTGTTTCAAGATAAACTGAATTTCCTGAATAATTTGTACCGTTTGATAATGAAACATTAATTGGAACATTAGATAAGTTCCAAATATTATATCCAGTAAATGTCACATTTTGTCCTGTCTGAACAGTAAAAGACCATGATTCGTTTGCTGTGTTTAATCCACCAAGAGATTTTGTTTTATATTCCTTTATTGGTTTATCTGGAATTGCTGAATAATATATTGTGTCTCCTTCAACATATGAAGTTACAATAGAATTATAATCATCTTCACCATCAACCCAATAACCACTTTGTAAGTTTGAATTAGGTAAAATTACATAATGTTCAATGTAATCACTTAGTTCTCTTTTATCTGCTTTTCCTTTATATTTAATTTGCCATTTTATTTGGTTTTTATTATTCTTAAATTTAAAAATTGGGGTTATTTTATCTTTCTCTTTTATATAATCTAAACTTTCTAAATCTTTATCATCTATTATAACTTCAATATTACCATCATCTAATGATAATTTATTTTTACCAATACCAAATATCTCTTTTTTTATTTTAACATCAAAATCTTTAACAGTATGGTCATCTGCAACAATGGCAGTACAATTTATTATACTTGCACTTATTGTATTTAATGATTTATAATATTCTAAACTTGTTGTTGTTATTCCAACTGTTTGATTACTATAAATCATAGTGCCATTATTATAATAACAAGTAACATTAAATCCATATAAATTTGTATCATTAAATGTTACATTTATGGGGATAGTTGAAACTGTATAATAAATACTAGTATTGTCTGTTTGACTGTTAATTGACAATTGTGGTGTTACTGTATCTAAAATATATGTTCTTTGTGTTGAATTTGTACCATATAATAAACCATCATAAGTTCCAACAATGTAATTATATTCAGCATCATCTGTGAAATTACTAGTCCAATTTGTATCTAATCCTTGATAATATAAACTATCATTAATAAATAATAAATATTGTACTGCATCTAAATCTGGGTCAGTTACAGAACTCCAATTAAATGTTATATTAACTCTATCTGAATATGGGTTTGTTGAAGGGAAAGTCCATGAAGTTACTTGGGCAGGTGGACTATTAACTAATAATTTTGTTTCTGTTTCATAAGCTGTTGAATCACCAGTACCATCATTAGACCAAACTAAAACATATATTGTATCTCCAGCACCACAAGTGCCACTAGTATCAATCACATAAGTTGTGTCTGTGCTTTGTGCTTGTAATATTGTGCCACTAACAGAATCACACCTAAATTGATATTTATAAGTTATAGCATCACTATCTGCATCTGTTGAACCAGCACCAGTAGCAGTTAATGTTTCACCATTTTGGTCAGAAGCACTTAAACTACTACCAGAAGGAGTTGTTGGTAATGTATTACTAACTGTTCTTGTTGCAGATTTCTCACCTGAATAAACTCCTCCAGCATAAGCTTTTGTATATACTGTCATTGTATCATGTGCATCTCCAGCAACAATAACATAAGTATTATCTGTTGAATATGCCTGTCTTTCTGTTGCTCCATTCATAAATTTATAATAATAAGTTATAGCGTCACTATCTGCATCAGTTGAACCAGAACCAGTTGCTGTTAAAGTATCTCCAACATAAACTGGATTTGTTAAACTTAACGATGTTGGTGTAGTAGGTGCAACATTAAAATCATCATAACTATACCCATCACCTGAATTGTAAAGAGTAGTTACTTCAGATGAAGTTAAAGCTCTTGACCAAATACCAACTTCATCTATGATTCCATCAATACCCCTCCATAGTACAGTATTAGCAGTAAAATATTCAGTTGATAATGTTTGCTGATTATTTGTTGTTGCTAATGTTACATTATCTCCTAAGTGGGAATTAGCTACTTCAACACCATTTACATAAAGTTTCATATCATAAGTTTTTGTTCCTGGATAAGTTAAAACTATATGATACCAGTCAGTTTCATTAAAATCATAATAAAATCGAATATCATCATATTGTCTAGCAATATACATTTCGTTTGTATTTATAGTTACTACGAATTTTCCCCCCCTTGCACCAGTAATATAATCTCCAGCTCTAAAAATAATATTGTTAAAAGAGCCACTAAGAATAAAACCTGAGAAATTAACCCATAGACTTAAACTTCTAGCACTATTCCCTGTTGGCATAGGTGTCCCTAAATTTACTTCTTTATCACCATCAAAATGAGATGCATATGAACCTAATATACTATCAGAAACAAAAGTAACACCCAATTCTCCAGTTGCATCATAATTATTTGTTTCATCATTATAATTATTATCTAATTTATAATACGCATTTAAACCAGTTAATAGTCCTGCAAAAGCGTTAAAACTACATAAACCAAATACAATTATTAATAATATTAATTTCTTATTCACTATACAGCACCTAACATTTCATTCCTTTGTTGTATTTTAATAACCATCCAAATTATTAAACCCATTGCAATAACTAAAGGTGTCCAGTTCCAGATTGTTTCTGACCTAATATAAAAATTTTGATATTCTTGGTCATCTAAATCACTATCATTAAAATATTTATTATGTGCAACAGTTACAGGTTTACTTAATATTACATATGCTAAACCTATAATTAAGATTGACAATATAAAAATAACAAATAGGAATGGTTGGGCTTTTTTAATTAACATCATTTAATAATACTCCTGTGAATCTGATTTGGTGTATTTTGTAAACAACCAAAATAATAAACCAATAACTAATAAAAATGGGGTTATTAACCACATCCTTCTTGAAAATGCTAAACTTTCTGTTGCTCTTTCTGGTAACTGATGACAGCTTGAACTATACCAACTACCACTATTATCTTTACAAGTTTCTTCAGTTAAGTAACTAACATATTCTGAATCATCAGTAAATTTATTATATAACATTGCGTGTGGTTTCATTGTAAAATAATAACTCATGAAAAGTATAGATATTAAACATAAAACTACTAATGCCACATACCCATTACTTTTCTTTACTATAATCATAATAAATCTCCAAAATTGAACTTTACACCTTTCTCTTGTTTCTTGTTTTTATAATTATTTCTATTTTTACCTATAAAAAAGCCACCAAGGTTGTTACCTTCAGAAGAACCAGAATCTTCAACATTATTAAATAACTTACTTGAACTTAATTGACCTTTTAATATGGTATTCATACCATAGCTTCTATCTTTACCTTCGTAATATTGTCTTGTTCTTTTTTCTTTAGCAGTACGCATATCCTCATAACTTTTCTTTTTTTTAGCTTTTAAAATACTTAATTCACCTAACCTTTTATATTTTTCAAATCTTTCAGTTCTTGCTTCTCTATCTTTGATTCTTGTGTTTTCAGAAAGTTTGTTTTTGATATATTGTGTTTTTTGTTTTACTGATAACCCTTGAGGTACATAAACATTGCCTGTTTTAGTTATTCCAACATCTTTCATTAAAGCTTCTTGTTTTGTTTTTTCTAATATGTTTTTTCTTGCTTTCTGTAACCCCCCTGAAGTTAAATTCCTATATAAAAAACCTTGATTTTCTATATCTTTCTTTCTTTCTTCAACATTTTTTGAAGCTACTTTATATTTTTGTTTTATATTAGATGGTTTAAAACTTCTAGCTATCTCTTTTGCTTTTTCTAATCTTGGAGAATATTCTTTAACATCTTTTTGATAATATTCTTCTGAATCTTCATCATATCCTTCAACATCATATGTTTGAATGGTAGGTTTTTTTGCTCTTACAGTTTCAAGTTCATTAACAGTTTCAGGTTCATTAACTTGTTCTTTTACTTTTTCAAAACCTTTTTGAAATTCATCTTGACTATCTTCATATTGCTTTTCTAAATCAACAACTTCTGTTTCATCTTCAACTTTTTGTTCTAATTCAGATTCATCATCTTCAATTACTTCAATACCTAACTGGTCATCATCATGTTTCTTTTTGTTCATAAAAAAACAATCCATACCATTTATAACGCCATCTTTGTCTGAATCTGTTATTCTTGCTAAAAAGTTGCCTTTTGTTTTTCCTAAAAACATTTTTTGATTAACATTTCTACTTCTAGGTATTTTTGTTTTCTTTGGGAACATACTTGGAAATCCATTTAACATTTTACTTATATTACCACCAACACCTTTTTTAGTACTGGGGATTATACTGGGGAAATTAACATTTTGATATAATGGTTTACCTTTTTTCATCATCATACCAGTTTTACCTGTTTTCATCATTGTTTTATTTTTACCTATTTTTATCATTTTGAATACCTCATAAAAAATTTAATGCTGATTTTTGTTTCTTTCTTTTCTTTGAACCTAATAAATCTAATGTTCCAAATTCCCTGTATGATTTTTTCTTTTTCTTTTTTCTACTACCAAAACCACTTAATAAACTGGGTGTTTTGAAAAAACCAGTTACTGGAACAATTGGGATGGGTGGTTCTGGAGTATATAAATCAAACATACCTGTTGATACACCAGGAACAGTTATAGGTTTAGGTTTTGTTTTCTCAACTTTTGTTAAATCTGTTGTAACTTTTAAATCTGGTAGGTTTAATGTTTCAATATCAACTTTTTCATCAAGTATGGGTTTGTAATCTTTGCCACTATCTTGTTTAATAAACACATCACTAACATATCTAAAACCTTTTTCTAATTCTTCTTTTTGTTCTACAAATATGTCTGGTTCAAGAATAATGTTTGGAGAGATTGTTTCTTCTACTTTTATTCCTTGCTCTGTACCTTTATCTGGTTCAAAAATATAACCTCTAATTTTTTCTTTATAATATTTTACAGGTTTAATACCCATAACTCCAAAACTAGATTTGGGTGGTTCATATGTCCTTTTTGATTTTCCATCCAAAATTGAACCCAAATCTGGTATTATTTGTTCTTGTATTACTATGGGTTTATATTTTGCTTTTTTCCTGCTTTCTAAAAATTCTTTACTATATGTTACACTTTCTCCTTTAGGTTTTTTTTTGCTTCTTAAAATATATCTTAAACTATCTCTTTTCTTTGATTTTGGTTTTTTTGCATACATTTCAGAAAATGATTTTTTTGGCTTTTTTTCTATAACAAGTTTTCCTACTGGTGTTTCAAATGTACCAAACTGAAAACCTTTTTCTTGTTTTAATGAATATCTACTTGGTTTTGCTTCAAACAAAATGTCTCTTGCTGATTTTGGTAATTGAACTTCAGTTATATCTTTTTTTAAACCACCATAATCTGGTAATTGACTTATCTCAACAGCCACTTTTCTTTTTGTAAAACCATAATATTCTGTTAAATCAAGATATTCTCCTGAATCTAATTTTATTAATTGTTCTTTTGGAGTTTCTTTTAATTTACCTATAAATAATTCGGATTGTTCTGGTTTATTATAATTAAATATGTTCTCAATTTGTGTTTTTGGTTTTATTTCAGATTTAGCTATAATTTGACTTCCTTCCTTAGTTATTACTTTTATGTCTTTTACTTCTCCAACAACCCTATATTCTTTTGGTAGTTTGGTTGATATTGATGATGTTCTACCTTTATTAAAATTATATTGTTTTCCTGTAGGGTCATAAAATTTATTATCTATTTTTATAACAACATGGTTTGAAGGCATACCATCATTACCTGTAGTTTTTATTTTATATAAAGTAATATCCTTTTTGCCTTTTAATTTAAAATGTCTTGCTATT
>Ga0075125_10001394_pt1 | contig 11690 bp, 16 predicted proteins | sample AntAceMetag02UKN_FD_69810 | JGI IMG/M metagenome (GOLD analysis project Ga0075125, IMG submission 69810) | Saline lake microbial communities from Ace Lake, Antarctica - Antarctic Ace Lake Metagenome 02UKN | ecosystem: Environmental > Aquatic > Non-marine Saline and Alkaline > Saline | place... | reverse complement strand
TTTTCGCCTTTCGTTTAATCTTCGTACTCACCCTGTTCTACCCCGAACTCGTCTACGTTCGTATTGAAATGAACCGTTTGCAGGTCTGCATCTACGGGATATTTGAGCAGGTGTTCTCGATACTTGATAAGCTGATCCAGCTTTTGGCTTGCAGAGACTTTTTTGTCCCCAATCATATAATCAACTTGCGGACTCTCAAGCAAGGCTGCTATTTTAGTCTCTACCTCAGATAATGTCATTGCCATAATTCTACATCCCTAAAAAAACACAGGGGCGAGCAGGCTAACCCGCCCGCCCCGTATTAAAAATTGAAAGGAAGAATCAGTCTCTATTAACCAACACCAGTAGACTCTACAACATACCTGTGGTCGATTGCTCCAACCTTACTAAAGCGTCTGACTTTATACTGGGCAATGACATCACGCTCCCACGCAGCATCATTCTTGTCATCCTTGCGGGTTAAGACCTGAAGCGGTATAACTACCTTCTCCAAGAACTGTCTCTTGAAATCACCGTAGTACCAGTAAGCACTACCGTTGCCCTTATCAATCCACGGACTAAACAGCGTCTTTAGATTGTAATAAGGATTGTTCTCATGCTGACCAACACTTGACCCACTGTTTGCAGGCATTATCTGGTTTCGTGTCAATCTCGAAGCCGTACCCTTTAATGCCCTTGCCGTAAGCAATATCATGTTGCTACTCATAACATCAATCGGATCGCCGTTCTCGTCCATAATATCATCAAACTCAGCCTCGGCAGCATCTATATCAGTGAAGTCGGCAAGCGTATCTGTTATTGCGTTGGTGTAAAGCACGCCACCGCCAACGCCGGAACTCGTACCATCACTTGTACGATACAAAGCCGTCCTCGTTCCAGCGGGATAGTAGGCATAGTAATTCTTGCCGCCAACCGTTGCATCCATAATTGTGTAAATAACGCCCTTTTCGCGGTCTTTTGCTGCTCTTTCGCCAAACTTGGCAGCCTTGAGCATAATCAACCCCGTCTGGTCGAACCGGATCGCCTCATCGGTAATATCAAGGATTTCACCCCTCTTGCTTCCACCGATAGTTACATAGAACTCCTCAACATCACCACTATGAGGATAGCCTCCGCCTTCCGGTATATCCTCAAGGTCTCCGCTGAGGAAAGCACCGGGAATAGTGTCGGTTTTCAACTTGGACGTGAACTTCGTTACAAGCTGATCAGCGATGCCCGGATACTCATCAAAGCCCTGAATAACCTTTTTGCTGATAAGCGAGCCAGTGATAATCGGGAACTGTGAGGTATTTACCGCCTCATGTATTTCCTTGATACTGAAATCTTCCGGCTTCATCAAAGGCTTTTCGTCTTTTTTCGCCTCAGTAAGTTCTCTAAACTTACCTGCCATAAACTTCTTGAAACCACCACTGTTTTCAATGTGTTTCTTAATCTTATTCACAATAGTTAAACTCCTTTTTAACTCTAAACCCTTTCTTTGGTATTTAGCTACTAAACAATTATCTACCTATTAACTCTGTCCGGCTATGGTGTTCATCATCTTTTGCGGTACCAGTTTACAAAGCGTTCCAGCTCCCTCAGCTGTAGTATGGGCCTTAACACAAACAGCAATTGGACTTGTATAGGTGGTTCCCATTGGGTCAACTTCATCGTCAATCCCATACCACGAAGAACCTGCCCACGAAGCACAAGCTATTTCAAGCAAGTCACCGAAGGAAATCGCTGCCGCTGAAGACTGTTGAAATTCATAAATCGAATCGAGACTGACATCAACCAAAACATCTTCAGTATCACCCACTGCCGAAGCTGTCTCAGCTATACCAACAAAAATTGCGGCAGCAGCAGCTTGTAGGTCAGCCTCATTACTGGCATACGTATCCTCGACATACACCAAACTTGGCGTAGTGGCTAAACCGCTCGCCATCAAAACCATATCACCTTTTTCAATCACCGTAGCAGAAGCAACCGGCATTTGTACTAACTGCCTTTTCCCCCTACGATACCTATTAGTATTACTCATCTCATGTGCTCCTTTACATAATCACGTTTACAGTTACAGTTAATCGCCAAAAACCTTACTCGGTTAGCGGTTTTACTTTATTCCAACGATCCGTCTTTTAAGTCTGCCGCAATCTCTTCGGCAGACTTTTCGTTTGCAGACTCTTTGTGCTGACGTTCTCCGTTGTCTTTAACACCCGGCTTGCCGGTTATGGCACAAAACCTGTCGTCAATCTGCTCAGCGATCTTATCTTCAAGCTTCTCACCTTCTTTGACCGAAATGGCCATCAGTGTTTTCTTAAAGACCTCAGTCTTAGCCTCTTGCGGCAATTCGCTCTCTTCGAGCATCTTGCCGATAGCAGCTTCCTTTGCTACCAGAGTCTCCTTGACTTCCATCTCGTCAAGCTTTTTTTGCAGCTCGTCTTTTTCCTTTTTCAAGCCCTCATTTTCCTTGATGTTTTTCTCAACTTCCGCATTTCTTGACTCTTTGCCGTCCTCCATCAAGGTATTGACAAGGTCTTTTCTGGCCTCTTTAAGACCAACCATCGTTACTTCCGAATAATCCATTTCCGGTACTCCTTTACCTTTACTGTCATTCAATTTATTCTCATAAAACCCGTTATTCGTAGCCGGTTCGGTTACCACATCAACGCTTACAACTTTTTCAATGGACTCTACGACTTCCACGTCGTTTTCCCTGTGAAATTTACCAAAAGCGTTATGGCTCATTCCCGCTATATCCGGCACATTACTTGCTATCTCATAGGCAAGCTTGCCACCTTCAGTATTAAGCAGTCGAATATCCCCCCTGATTTTCCCGCCATCGAAACGGGCATTTTCAATCTTACCGGCCAAATCCCTCGTACTTCTCCATCCCCTCTTCTCATCACTCTCGTTAGGATGGTCAATATAAACCTTAGCACCCTCGTACTTATCCACCCCACCCTTCAACGCCTCACCTGTATATCGCCTGCCGTTCCTGCTTATCTGTCCCACCAGAGCAGCGTTCTTAATTATCCTCTTCTCGGTATCTACGGATATTTCTAAAAACGCCCCGTCAAATTGATTCTTAATCTCTCTTAGCTTCATCTTCAAAATTCCTTATGGCAATAAAAAAAGGGGTCTCAACGTTAAAAAACGCTGAAACCCCTTATCTGGTAGTTTCAAAAATTATTCAGTTTTTAAGACGGTCTTAAATTTTCCTCTTTGCGAGTTATCTTCCCATTTTCAATCTGACCGTTATATATCTTAAACTCAACATGCAAAGAACCATACTGCAATTCAAAAGCCTTTTGCTTTATCTGCTCTATATATATTAAAAGTCTATCTGGTTTATTTTGCAAGTCTTTTTTTTGATTATTTTTTAACTGCTGCTCTGACATAAGGTTATCGCTCAATAAATTTTTAATAATTTTTAGGTTTTAAGCTACTACTTTTTGTGTTTTCACAAATTCCGCTGGTGTTATTGCAAAGCTAAGCTCTTCGTCCGGCACTTCCGCAAACACCGGCTCAGCATAGCACATGCAGTTCGGATGGTATGGAATCATCGGCGGACTATCTTTAGGGAAAAACTTACCGCTTACATACTCATCATACGGAGCCGGATTATCACTGCCGACCCTGCTGATAAAACCTTTTAGCCAATTCTTCTTCTGAACGTATCTAACCGTCCCTTCGTGGAAAGCCCTTGCGTATTCTGTTCTGGCTAATCTTCTGGCGTTTCGATAAGCCGACCTGTAAACCCCTCTGCCCGGGTGATATGCCTTTGCCGGTTTACTTAACACCAGCTTGCCGTCTTTTCTCACCCTGTGGAATCTTGCGTTCGGTTCCGCTAAATACGGTCTTATATCCCTTGCAACTTTATTGACACTTTCACCTAACAACACACCTGTATTGACACGGTTCCTGATTAGCTTCTCAGCATCCCAAGTAATATCCCAAACCTTCTGCGAAAAAGTTATCCTGCCATACTGCGTCCTCATCAGAAAATCCATTGCATCAGAATTGACCCTGCCCCACATACTCGCCCGCCAGCGTTCCTTACTGACATCATAAGCCCTTATATTGCCGTCTTTACCTATAAAGCTGCTGCCAATACCCAGCTTTGCGTTTCTCGGCAGTTCCATATTCTGCAAGGCGTAAATCTGCGTCTGCATACCGAAATTGGCACTCTGCCTCATACCCTTTTTGGTCTGGTCCAACAGCGAAGGTCTTAATTGCCTGATAATCCCACGAACACTATCAGGTTTAGGCTTTACATCACTGCCTAACAGGGCTATCAGCCTCGCTGGTGGCAGTTTCCCTTCGATAGAGTATTTGGTTAGGGTCTTTTCGATTTTGTCAGCAGCAGCACTCAGCAGGGCGTAAACCTCTCTCTCCTGCTTAACCGTATAATGTAGCCAGTCCTTGCGGCTTTTAAGAACGGCTTTACGAATTGTTTCCTGATTGTTCATCTAACTTTTCGCCATACTCTTTCAAATCTTCTTTATATCTGCGTGTCCGCAACTTAGATTCCTTTGTTTCTATCATACCAACAAAAGGTATATGCTTCGATTCTCTATTCGGCGGTGCTGGCGGTGGTTTTGGTCTAAATTTTATTTCCGGTGGTTTTTGGTTTGATTCCTTTTTCCTTTCACGCTCTCCTCAATAGGCTCACCGTTTTCAGACGAAGCAAAAAGAACTTCGCCTGCCAGCGTCCTAACAACCACCCAATCATGCCCAACAGCTTCGACTCTTTTATCCTCATAGCAATCACCGCGAAAGTAAACATTACAAAAACCTGCTAATACTTGACCTACTTTCAATCCATTACTCATTTCAAGCCCTCCAAATACTCAGCGGTTAATCCTTCACCTAAAGCGTCAACGAAATTCGGGTCTCTATTCAGCCGGTAGAACAATCCTTCATCTTCGTTTCGCAGGATAAACGTGCCATTCTTATCAACCCCGCAATAAACAAAGCCCTTTTTTAGCCATGGCCTCACGATCTTCGGTGCTTTGGTTTTTGCTATAGGCACTGTAGTGAAAACATTACCATCTTCTTTATTCACCTCGCCCTTGTTTGGATTGATCGCTTTTGGCTCCAGCTTATCATCGGCCTTAGCCTCTAACTTTGCCAACTCCTGTAACTCCTCAAAGTCAGCATCTATACAGTAATCGCCGTGCTCATCGAGTAACTTATCTCGCAATTGTTCGAGCCGTTCTCTGTCCTTAGCCTTTAGCTCTGCCATATTCAAAATCCCTTTCAAACCAAAACCTTATCATCTTTATCATAAGCCCTTATCTGGCCTCTTAAGACCAACCTGTTGAAATTTTTTACTGCCTGCTCCACACTATTTTCCATCATTAACATCCTCTGCCGCAGTTGCCTTTTCCATTCATCTGTGCGTTGCTTCTTTTTCTGGCCCACACTTAAATCCTCTTAATTATGTATATTCCGGCTCATCATCCTGAGCACGATCCTTTTCTTTTTTGCCTTCTATATCAATCTGGGCCTGTTCATCCTCATAGTCATAACCCAACTTGGCCGATATTGTCTTATCAGAAGCCCAATGGTTCATCTTGTGTATCTGGTATGCTGTTGTATCCTGCTGCAAGTCCCTGTGAACCATCGATGCGAAATTAACACTGCAATTCTCGCTCGCATTCTGCGGTATAGCATTTGCTTTTTTACCGAACTTAATAACCTTCTCAAATATTTCCTGAATAAGCCCGCTCACAATATCCTGCCAGCTTTCTATCGCCTTGATCATCGGGCTCTCAGCAACCAACGCCGATGCAAAATTCTGGTTTGAATAATCGCCGGTAACTACACCCTCAACCAATTGCGTACCCTTGCATATCATCCGCTCGATATTTCTGCCGTCATCTTTCGTATCCGAAGCATTGATATTGAGATTCTTAAATTCATAATCCACACCCTTAGCCACAATAGTACTACCCGGCTTAGGCATTTTTTTGCTTGGTGTACTGCCTGAAGGTGTGGAGCTTTCGTTTTGGAATTTTGCCTTTAACCCTGCCGCTGACAATTCCCCCGTTGGTTTTATCACGAAATGGAAAAAACTACGTATCCGGTTAAGCCTGATACGGTCATCCAACCAAAGCTGATAATTTTTCAGATACTTAGCTATACCTATAAAGAAGCTCTTGCCCCTCTTCTCGTTGCTATCACAGAGTATCTTGCCATGAACAATCTCATCGGCTTCGATTACATCGGTATGTTCAACATTGCCCTTAAAAAAGCACCGGTGATACCTCTGCACCGTTTCAACATCATCGGGGTCTGTTTCTATTCCGTAGCTGTGTGTGTTGGATTTGTCTTTTATCTCTTCGGGGTCAATAAATCTTAGCGTCTGATATTCGGCTGTTTTACTCTCTGGGTTCTTCTCGTCCCCATACTCGTAGCTGATCTGGCCTGCCGTCTTGAAAAACCGAAGAAAAAACTCACCATCACGCAGAAGCCTTTTCACCAATTCCTTACTCCGCATATCAAAATTATTCTGCTTATCAGCACACCACGCATCCCAATAAGCCTGAGTCTCTTTATCTTCGGCCATAACAGAAGCGTTTTTCCCCAAGATAAAGCCTATCATGGACTCAATCAATCCTCTTGCACCCGGGTCTTTGTAATACAGCTTTCGTGCCTGCTCTCTGAGTGTATCTAAATCCTGCTCGCTGTAACTATCTTTACTGCCGTCAAGTAGTGCCCAATCGCCCTCATCGGTATCCTGAGCAAACTCAGGTGTTGATTCAATCAGGCCGCTTGCTTTTTTGTATACTGTAGCTAAATACTTAGCCTCTTCTCGCTTTGCCGACCAAGCCGGAAATATTTTAGACAACATTTTCTATCTCCCTAAAAAAATAGGGACTATGGGTATCACGGCATACCCACAATCCCTTAACACAACCTTGTTTAATTTCGGAAAATCCATTTTCCTGATATTTGCCTCTTTTCCTTTGCCTTCCCGATTACTTCATTTTTCCTGCAATTGGTTTCCCATGAGTTATAAATCCGGGCGGTAAACTGATTGGACTCGGTTTAATCTTGATCTCTTTATCTTTTCTCAACTCAACTATCTTTTCAAGATAATAACCTTCAGCTTTCATGCAATCAGTGAAAACACCATCGTTATATACACCTATCAATATACCATCACCGTCATACGATATACAATCACAATCTTGATAATCCCTAATGGCCTGACTAACACTTATCTCTGGATTATACCAAGCCTCGCTTGCACAACCACCCACAAAAAGCAACAATCCAATCACAACGCTATTTACAACCTTGTTATCCATACTGCCCCACCACATAAACTTCCGGTTCAATGTATTCTGCCAACATTCGATAAGCACCTGATGTAGCATCACAATTATGAACAAGAATTCCATTAGCAATAAAATTATGCGATTCCTCTACAGTTAAATTATATACATCAGCTTGTCCGGCTTCTGTAACCATAATAACACGTTCTGGAACAAAATTTGGTCTCTTTCTTAAATGAGAAAAACTTTTTCTTGCAAAATTCACAAATAAGCTTATGGCTCGGCTTGCGAATACGAGACCTTTCACAACATAAACGTGAGCAATATTTCTGGTATGTGAAACCTTCAAATTTTTCCCCGCATTGAGGACATATTTTTTCTTCTCTTTTGGCTCTTGCTCTCGCAAGACTTGCTTCTGCATGCTTTCTATGCCATTCTCGTCCTGCATCTGATTTATGCCAAGCTTTGGTTTTCCCCCTAATAGTTTCCAAATGTGTTTTTTGTCTATCCGAACAAATTCCCTTTGTATGATGTGAGGTGTGTTTTCCGCTGAGCATAAGTCGAAGATTTTCAATGTCATTATTGAGCGGGTTTTCATCAAGATGGTGAATGACGCATCCTTCAGGTATTTTACCATTTTCGCTTTGCCATATTGCTCGATGAAGTGATACAGGCGTTTTTTCCCATTCCGAATGATGCCAGTAATAAACCCGATGTGCTCTCTGCTTAGCCTTGGGATACCGATGATATGCTTTGCCGTTAAATATAATCGTTTCTTTTTCCATAACATAATTATATCATCACCGCTCATTGTGTCAAGTGCTACATAGCCTTTTTTTGTAAAAATTGGATGATTTCCTGTTCCTGTAAGTTCAACTCCATTGGCAGCACATAAACGACATACTTGTGCCTTTTTTTGCGTAAGCCCTGCATTAAGAACCTTACGCAAGCCCAAAGTTGTCATAACCAAATCCCCTACTTTGACATTTTCAATGTTCTTTGTGCCATTTTCAACTCTAATTTTTGTCCCCGCAATTAAACATTGATCGTCATGTTTATCGCCTTGTCCTGTAAATTCTACCAGCTCATCGATGTATATGTCAACACCTTTTCCTCTAACAAGATAGAATTTTCCAGCTTCGGCTCTTGCAATCCACGGCAATGCTCTTGTGAGTTTATCTGTATCTTCGTTAAACGCATACAAAGGGACATCCAGCATCTCCAAGTCTGACATTAAATCCTGAAAAAACCCCTTCTGCATACCGGTGGTTGTTACCCCTACCGCCACTTTTTCCTGTTTCGCTATAGCTTTTATCATTTTCTTTCCAACAGGCCACTCAACTTGGTCTCTGACGAATTTCCTGCAATAGACGTTCATATTGCTATCGACCCCCAATTGCACACTGGCTGTATAATCCGCTGAAGTTTTAGCCGTAACTGCCAAATCCCAACACCTCACCCATCGTATATTAGGCGGCAAGTCCTCGGTGTCTATAACCTGTGCCCATTCCCTCTTAAATACCGCTCCACCCGGGGGACTCGGCTGCTGCTGAAACAGGGCGTTCCAGTCATACGTGCCTATACTTGCCTTGATTTTCCTCAAATCTTTAACAGGATACTTTTCAAGCCATAAAGCCTCACCTTCTTTTCGCCTGTCCTCAGCGTGTGAAAACTCCGTCTTTTCATAAGTTGCAGGCAAACTGATCACCTTCCAAGTATCAGCATCCGGATCGGTTTTCATTTTATCAATACACCAACCCGCCAAATCATGCACGTGCCAACGGGTCAAGAGCATTAGAATACGCCCGCCCTTTTCTAACCTTGTCCGGAAAGTAGATTTATACCACTCAATCACTCCCTCTCTAACCGTTTCGCTCTCTGCGTCCTGCCTATTTTTGAATGGGTCATCGATAATAGCAATATCCGCCCCACGCCCTGTCATACCACCGCCAACACCAGAAGCCCTAAACCTACCCTTCTTTCTCACAATCGTAAACTCATTGGCCTGCCTGATAGCCGTCTCATCGTGGCTGTGTCCCTTTGTTACCAGCCTTGTTTTGGGAAATACCTGCGAATAGGAATTGCTTAACATCACCCTCTGAGCGTCTCTACTCATAGCAGAAGCCAAATCAGCGGAATAGCTTGCGAATAGAACCTGTGCATCGGGATTCCTGCCGAAAATATAACCCGGCAATCGTCTCGAACATTGCTCTGATTTACCATGCCTCGGCGGTTCCTGTACCAAAAGATTATACGGCTCATCAGCAGTCAGCCAAACGTCTATCTCATCAGACACCAGCCTATGATGCCAGTTGACCTGATATTCACCTTCAAACGTGTATACAGTGAAATTGAGCAGGCTCCTACGGGCAAGCTCAATATCTACCTCCCTGCACCTGTTCTCAACCTCACTGTTTATTTGTTGGATTGTCGGCATCTCAATGTTTACCGCTACTTTTTCTTAGCCTTTTCTGCATTTTCAATAACTTCTCAGTGGACACGTCCTTAAGCCCTGTTTCCTTTGTCTCTATCCTGCTATCAGCCTCGCCCCTCAATAGTAGCTCCAATCTTATCATCTTATCAAGGTCAGCAGCAGGACTCTTGCTCACCTGACCGCCTGCCTGTATAAGCTCAAGTATCTTGCCCTTAGCAAATTGCACAACCTTTAAGTTTTGTGCCAAGCTGTCGGCTAAGCTCTCGTCCTGTTTCTCTTGTGCCTTATGCTGGATTTGTGCAACTCGATTATCCCAGCCTTGCAAATCCCTGTATTTTCTGGCGGTTACATGAGAACATCTACACTTTCGAGATACATACCGGACAGATTGCTTCTCACAGTAAGCCTTGAACATACTATTTAACTTCTTTTGTGTAAGCTTCTTAGCCATTTTAACCTACTGCCTCGCTATAAAATAAGCGGGTATATGGACTCGAACCATCTCTCTCAACTGGATTGTTGAGCGTGTCCCTGTGTCACCTCACCCGCATTTTCAGTCATTTTTATATATTTTAACGCATAATCTGCCATAAGTGAAACAACAGTTGCGTAATTGTGTATCTTCTCCTTTTCGCTTTTCAGGTAATCATTGAGCCAACACCATTCAGAGCTTTTAGCCTTGAGCCTGCCCAATCTGTAATTTGTAAAGTAAGCACCCAAAGCAGAGGTATAAAGCGATATGTCGTTTGAGACTATTATCCCGGGCCGGTGCTGACTTGCCGACAAAACTGTTTCAATGGTAAAATTACCACAACATCCAGATAAAACAGTCCTACCCTCAAACAACTCTGCGTTTGAAGCAAACCAATCCCTTACTTGTTGACACACTGAGCCTATAAACATCCTTGTCTCTATCCTTATTTTTTACAGGTTTAATGTCTGCACACCATACTCATCTCTGAGTATCGCCGCCAATTCCTTTCTATGGCACTGATTAACGTTTGCCTCCATGCACATCAGGCAGATATTTTCTTTCCCTGCGTGTCCAGCTACTCCCTTCAGTGTTTCTATCCAAGTTTCTCTACTTACGCCAAAGCCACCGAGCGTTTTACCCCGCCACATATACTTAATGCCGAAGTTTGCCAGTTCTTTTTCAAGCCTTTGTCTGTTAAAATCTGGCTTTCTGCTGTACGGCCTGCTGCGTAAGTCCACCAAAAGCTGCACCTTGTAGAGTCTCAACTTTTTGATAAAACTCTGCACCGTGTGCCCCTGATACCCGATATTAAAAACTATCGGAGCACTCAGGTTTTTTACACTCTTTCCATCATCCATTTTAAATAAAGTCCCTTGTATCATTTTCCCTTCCCAATTCTGTTTATTTGATATAAGTATAAACGACAAAACGACTTATATCAAGAGAAAAGTGATTTTTTTATTTCAAACCGTCAATTATCGCCTTGCCAATTCGATAGAAATCCTTATCCTGCAACCGCTCTTTTACCACAGCCTTTATTTCATCGCCGATAGTTTTACCATCTTCAAGCTCAACCCCTGATAGATTTTCGACCGCTTCGATTATTGCTCTTGTTGCCGTTTCAGTGTTTTGTAGCGTAGCGTCTTTTTCGCCGATTACGATTTTTTTGCGATAGTTATTATAGACACCTACCGCCGTAGCGATGATAGTGGCGATCAATCCAACAGCAGCCCCCCAAGGCGTTCCGGTAGCTGTAGCCCCTGCACCCACAACCGGAGCTGCCAAACTTACAGCGTCCACCGTCTGATTGAGACTGCTATTGGGGTCAACCATATTTTGAGCGAATTGTTCACAACCAACAACAATCAACAATACCGCAATCACAACAATAATTATTTTCCAGTTCACAATGAAATCCTTTCGTCAATTTTCCTTCCCTGTTTAATTTTTACGTCACCTCGCCTTCGGATATTCTCGGAATCGTAAATCCTCAGGAAACTGGTTTATGTCTTTGACA
>Ga0075125_10001393_pt1 | contig 11691 bp, 19 predicted proteins | sample AntAceMetag02UKN_FD_69810 | JGI IMG/M metagenome (GOLD analysis project Ga0075125, IMG submission 69810) | Saline lake microbial communities from Ace Lake, Antarctica - Antarctic Ace Lake Metagenome 02UKN | ecosystem: Environmental > Aquatic > Non-marine Saline and Alkaline > Saline | place... | reverse complement strand
AAGTTGAAAGCAAAGGGTTTTTATGGGGAAACAATGGATGACATAATAAATCGTTTAATGTTTAATCATAATAAAAAAAGTACTAGTGTTATTAGTAATATTGAAGATAAAATTTAGGTGATGAAACAATGAAATCATATCGTTGGCGTTGTATTATCTGTTATTGTTGGAATGATGGAGAAGAAATATATTGTTCTAGTTGCAAAGCACCAAAAGATGAAAAAGAGGTTAGTAAAATAAAATTAATGGATTTTGATTTAAATGGAAACAGAAGAAATAATTAATAATTTGGGTTCAATCTTGCTTATAGGTGTTTTCATAAGTATAGGTATAGTGATAGGATTCTTAATAAAAGCTGAACCTATTTGTGAAAATACTTGTGTTACTCCTAGGTTAAAATGCCCAATTCAAGAAGAGTGTAAAGAATGTATCGGTTGTAAGGAAACAATAATCTATGTTGAAAGTGGTGTTGAATCAAAAGTTGATGCAAGGATAGGTGAATTAAAGCTAAAAGAGGGTATTAAAGAGTTAAATAATGTTACTGATCTTTATTTACAAAAGAAATATAGTACTTGCAGGGAAGATATAAAGCGTTCAGAAGATTCTTTACTGGAAGCTGAAGGATTATTTAATAAGGCTTTAATCAATTCTAAGGGTGGTTTTGAGCAATATGTTAATCTTAGCATTAACTCTATTAATTACTTAAATAAGTGGCGTAATGAGTATTATAGGCTTTGTTCTTTGCGTTCTGATGGTGAGTTTGTCCCAGTTGATGATTTAGGTAAAGTTAAGGGATTTTATGGTAATTATAGTATTTATTCAGAAAGTGCAAAATTAATAAACAAAACTAATTGAGGTTAAAAAAATGGAAAAAGAAGGATGGAAAGTTTTGGCAATATCAATGATGATTACATTAGTTGTAATTGTTATAGGGCTTGGATTTCTTACAAATCTTGGCATGAATGAAAATGAAAGAGAGCAAAAATGTGTTAATAATTGTAATGCTGTAGAAGAATGTAAAAGTTATGAGTGGGATTCTTTTGGTAAAATGTGTAATAATTTTGGTTATACAGCTGATGGTGAACCTTACTTAATAAGGACTTATAAGATAAATTAAGATAATGATGTTAAAGGGTAGGAAGCAGGGTATAATAGGCTTATGGTTGATTTATATATTATTAAACTTAGGTGTTTTTAGGTATATTTTCAATCCCCAGTATAAGTTTAGTACTTGGCTTCCTTACTTCTTTGATCCTGATTCTTTTTATTATTTACAGTTCTTTGATATTAGGGTTGCTTATCTTTTGTCAATAGCTTTACCTTTACTAGCAATAGTTATTTTATATTTGATAAATGAGATATATACGGATAAACCTTTTCTTGCAACTTTATTTGTAGTGAGTTTTCCTGATTTCTTTGGTAAGATGTTCTTTTTTTACTTTGATACACAAAAACCAGTAGCTTTACTTTTAATTGGGTTAATTGGTTCTATTCTTTTATTTAAAAAAAGTAAAAAGCTTAGTTTCTCTTTAATAATTGTACAATGGGTTATTCTTTCTTATATATGGGTTGGCAAATATATTATCGCTATTATTTTACTATTTGGGTTAGTTTATGCTTATACCTTTAATAAAAAAAGATGGTGGGTTTTAGGCTTACTATCCTTATTAGGTTCTGCAATCTTCTTAAGAAGCTTTATTGAGATTTTAGGTTTAAAGAGTTTGGGTGTAATGGAATACTCAACTCCTACCTATTTCCTCTATTATGTTGTAGTTTTGATTACAGTGATTGCTTATAACTCAGATAAAAACAATACTTTTGAAAAAAAAGCTATGTTTGGAAGCTTTATATTCTCACTTTTCCTTTCCTTAGTTCTTAGTAGGTTTAGTCTATTTACAATAATTATTGCTGGAATCTTATTATCTCAGTTAAAGTGGTATAATAAATATACTAAGGTTGCTTATTCTTTTATTTGCCTGAATATTATCTTGATGTTAATATTCTATGCTCATACAGTGCCACCAGTAGATAATAACGAACAGAAATTACTAAAGGAATGTATTACTGAAGATATACCTATCTTAGCTTTTTGGGATCATGGTCATATTATTAAGTACTTCTCAGGTAAGGATGTTGTAATGGTAGCAAATCCTAATTATAACTCAGAAATATTCAAAAGAGGTTTAATAAGTGGTAATATAAGCTTATTTGATGAACTAGGTGGGGAAAGATATTATATGTATGTTGAAGCTACTGATATATTTAAGATAAAAAATGCTCCTTATATTGAAACTTTCATAGGGAACTTACCTGAGACAGAATATTTCGACCAGGTTTGCATGAATGAAAAGGATGTTTTATTTATCAGAAATGAGGTTGAATATAATGGGTAAGGTAAAATGTGGAATTTGTGGTAAACGCTATGCTTCTATTGATGAATATTTAAAGGTTGGAAGGAATCATAATTGTAGGTTAGGTCATAGAGGAATTTTTATGCAAAAAGAAAAGGGGTTAATCTGGGGGTTAGATGAATGAACATAATCTACTTAAGGGTTAGCACAAATGAGGACAGGCAAGACTTAGAACAGCAGTTAAAGGCTATTTTAAGCAAGTATAAACTAAAGGAGTATAAAGTACTAATGGATGAAGGTTCTGCTTATGACCAAGCTAAGATAGGGAAAAGAACTGATTTCCTTAAACTTATTGAGATTCTATTTGATGCTGAGAATATAAGTATCAAAGATTTATATTTAAGAAACTTTGAAAAAAGCAATCATAAGGTTTATGTTTGGGATTACTCTAGGATTATGCGTAACCTTGAATTAAATGTGCAGTTCTATTTATTGGCTATGCATTTCAATGTAAGTATTATCTCTCACAAAGATAACCAGCTATTTGAGATTAAGGAAGAAGATGTTGAGTTAGACTTATCTAAGCGTTTCCTTTCTTTAATGAATTATATGATCCTTTCCTTTTCTGCTGAAGCTTATAGTAGGGACACTTCAAAAAATATCAATCGTTCTTTTATTAAGGAAACTAGTTCATCTACTTATGGGATCTATCTTGGTAGCTTGAAACCAATTGAGAACTGGGCTGAGCATTGGAGTTCTACCTTAGTTGATTTGAAAGGTAAAGAAAGGAATAGGCTAACTCCACAAGGTAAACTAACTTTATTACTGAGTGAGTTCCAGGAGTTCTTAGCTTATGTTGGCAAACTATTAAGTGGCAGTTGTATGCGTGGTGAAGTAATTGAAATAGTTAAACGAGAGAAAGGAATAAAGCTATCGCACAGTTGGTTTAGTAAACACTTCAAGGGGAAATAAGTTCTAAAGAGATAGGTGAACTAATATGTTACCATGATACTTCTGTTACTTCTGTTACCAGTAACAAAGGTAACACTTGTAACAAGGTAACAACTACGAAATAGGTTACAAAAAAGTGCTTAAGGGGTTTTTTCTACCTATTTTTGTTATCACCTGATGAGAAAATAACTAGTATAGTATAACTTGTATGGTTTATCGTCGGTAAACAAAGGTATATTCTAATTAAATAACTGGTAAAAAAGGCGTTTGTGCCTAGTGGATTCCTTAGAATTTAATTAGGACGAACAAATAAGAAGGATATAATAGTGTTGTCGTCGGCAAAGTGATAGTATAGAGTAATATTTACAATCCCATAGTTATTATACTTATTCTTTGTTATTTTCTAAAATCGAAAAAACTTTTAAATGATGGCTATTAAGATGCAAATAATGAAGCGGAAAGATTTTGAAAGGATTACCTTCACAAGCCATAACAATAACTTCGAAATGTTCTACAAAAGTATGAAGGACACTTTAATAGAATTATCAACACAACAAAATCTCTTTACTTGTAATAGAGTTATTTCTACTTTCATTGGAACTTATAGGTATGCTGTAGTTAATGAAGATTATGGGGAAGAGATCGATAGGCTTTCTGTTGAGATAAATGATGAACTGATTAATGATGATAATTTAAAGAGAATGATTAAATACAATGAGCAAGATATTGATGTAAGGATTGAATACAACCAAAGGTACTATATTTACTTTCATAAGATGATTAAATTATTTAGCTTATTTATTGAATCTTTAAATCAAACTTTAATGCCAAACACATACTCGGGTGGTAAAAAACTAAGGTATTCTTATAATATCCCTTTCTTCTTTTGTTATTCAGATATTAAGAAGGTAATTAGTGAAAATATGAACACCTTTACTATTGAGAAGTTCATTAAGCCCATAAATAGTATTATTGTTTTTTATTATGGGTATAAGTCTTTTGTAACAGATAAAGCAAGGGAAGATATAGAAAAAGTAATATCCATGATGATTGTAGTATTATCTGATAAGGATTTCTTAAAATTAGTTAGGAAAGAGCAAAGGGGAACAAAGGACCAAGAAGATTTAAACAAATTAAAGAATGAGATATACTTAATTATCCTAAAGATATATGCTAAAATAAATGCAGAGCATAGTGTCTTTGATTTGAACCCACAGATAGTTCAAAAGGTGTATATTGATTCAACAGGTATTTAAAATGGATGAACAAATTACTGATATATTGAACGAAGCAGAATATAATTTATCTAACATTAAAAATGTGGATTTAGGCTGGAATAGGATTAAAACAGAAATAAAGGTTGTTTACTTTATCTTATTGCCTTTTATCTTAGTTATTTCACTTATTCTTACAGTTGGTAAGTTACCTTTTAATGTTTATAGTGACTTAAAACGGATAACTAAAATATTTTTAAAAGGGATGAAATATTTAATGGAGAGTGAAAATGGATATAAAAATAAAACTCAAAAGTGAAGATGTTATGAAACTTTTAAGTTGTAAAGAAACTAGTGTAAGGAATATCAAGCACTGGGATGTAGATAGACTGCTCAAAGAAGCAATAAACGAATTTACTAATAAATATGGAAGAAAAAACACTAAAACAGAAATTTAATGATAAATTCATTTATATATGGCTAGGAGTTTTGCTTTTATTCTTTTCAGGGTTATATCTATCTGGGTATGATTTCCAAGAACACAATATTTATACCACCCACGAAAATAGGGTGGATGGTTGGTGTAATAACAATAAACCTATGAGAAATTACTCTGATCACCCAAACGTAGAGTTTTGTTTTACTGATGGTTGGGATAAATATAAACCAATTTGGGAAAAAAGGTGTGCTAAAGAAACTGATGAGATTTGTATAAGTTATAACTTAAATGAACTAGAAAAAAGAGGGGAGAGAGATAATTTACTCTTAATACCATGAAGGAAGAACTAATAACTGAAATAAAAGAAATACTCTCGTATAAAAAAGAGAAAAGTGAGATCCCAAAAGAATTTAGGAATCCTATTTCTATTCTTTTGTCAGATAGTAATGTTATGAGTGCTTGTAAGAATATTCTTAATGGTTCTTATGTTGAAAAATTAGATTATAACCAATTTAAGGAGATTGCAGAAGCTTTTAATATGGCTTCTGAGAAAATAAACCAACTCTCTGAAGAAATAGATATTAAATTATTCTTAAAAGGCGGTTATAAAGTTGATTATGAAGGATTACTTAGGGAGTTCAAAGAAAAAAAGCTGGAATCTCAGTATCCTAACATTGATATAAAATACCTTGCTGATAGTTACGAAAAGCCACCTAGGTTTATTCAGACTTATCACAATCATTCTGAATCTATTGTAATTAACAAAGTAGTATATAGAAAATTCATTATTGCTGTTCTTCAGATGGTCTTTAATGAGATGGATTTACTTTCTGTTTATACAGGTGCAGAAGGTACTGGTAAATCCTCTTTATGTTCCCAGCATATTTTAATGCTCCATAAAATCCTTACAGATGCAAAGATAATTGATTATAAACATACAATAAATAAAATAATGTTTAACTCTCTATCTTCTCTTAGAAATGCTGAAGATGATTTGTTTTCTGAGAAGTTTAGGCTTCTTGCTCTTGATGAGGGTAATGAGTTACATAGGCAGAACTGGAAAGAAGAAGAAGTGCAAACTTTTTTCCAGAGGTTAAGGAGGGAACGATATAATCAACGTATCAAGTTTATTTGTATTCCTGTTTTGGGTGAGTTAATGACTAATATTGTAATGAGTAGGGTTAATTTCATCTTTGAGGTTTATTCAAAGAACAGAGCAAAGCTTGGAATCCTAGAAAAAGGTGATTGTAATTTTTATATTATTCCTCGTGGAAATACTATTTACAGTTACCATCATAAGAAAGAATTAACTAAGGATCATATTAAGCAAGTACTTTATGAGAACTTAAAAGACAAATCTTACTTAAAGGGTATGCCAAAAGAGTTAATTGTGCAGAAGTTTAGATTTAATGGTGTATTTGGCTTTAGGAAGAGTGATTATGTAAAGGAATTAAAGGAATCCAATAAATCATTTTCAGTTAAGGAGGGAATTAAGCTTAGTAATACTACTCTTTACATGATTTACAGGTTAATAGAAAAGAAGATGTTAAAGCCTAAACGAATGGGTCTTGGTTCTGATATGCCTGAGTATGCTTCCTTCCATAAGATGCTACAAAATATAAGAAAATATTTCTTAGATAACCAAAGGGCTTACAAAAATGAAGAAGAAAAGTTTAGGCTAAAGTATAGTGAAATAAAGTAATTGTGGAAAACTATATAAAAGATAATAATTAAAGAGGGGTTATGGATACTGGAGAATTAGGAAAAGCACTGGTTAATGGTTTTAAAATGATTGCCCTACTTGTGGGAGTTATTGTAACCATTATCTTTGGTTTAACCATTAGTTCGATTACTCTGGGAGTATTATTCCAAGTTGCAAGTTCTGGCGACATTAGTGTTACAGGAAATACACTACTTGTTCTTAGTTCACTTGAAGCTAATTGGAATGCTCTCGTAGGTAAACTTGCTTCTGGGGCAACTTTTGGTGGTAGTCTTATCCCTCTCGTTATTGTTATCCTTGTATTAGGTGGCGGAGCTTATGCTGGCTACAACGCATACAAGAAGAGCAAAGGCGGAAACGGAAACGATTACTAAGTGCCTATAAACAAATGAGTAAAGGAATAAATTTCCTTTCTCACCTTTTTTCTTTTCTAAATTCTAAAAAAGTTTATAAATGAGTGTTCTTTTAATCTTAAAATGGCATACAAAATTAAACTAAAGCACGTTCTAAGCGACCTTGAAGATGGCGACTTCAAAACAAAAGAAGAACTTAAGGGAGTACTTGATGAATTTAAGAAAGAAGATTTTATAGAATACTTCTTGAATGACTTTGAAACAGAGGAAACAGGGGAAGTCAGTAGTGAGGTTGAAAATGACGAAGATTTTGCATAATTCTAAAAGTATGATTCAAATGGGGACTAATAGTGGGGTAAAAAATGGAAAAGATTTCTAAGGAAGAGATTGATAGTTTAACAGGGACAGATGAAATTGATGCTTATGAGGGTAAGAGTAAGGATGAATTAAAAAAGATTGCCCTAGATGAGTTTGAAATTGATGGTGCCGAACTAGAAAAAGCTGTTGAACAAGAATCAAAGTTTTCTAAGGAAACAAAGGATGAAATGGCAAATATTGAATTTTTTGCTGAAAAGCTAGAAATGAGCCTAGTTGGTAAAAGCTTACAGAAAACAGGTAAAAATGAAGAGAAATATGTTCAAACTGATAAAGCTGTTGCTGGTGCTTCCTTTATTAGGGCTGTTGTTGGTATTGTAAAAACATTCGCAACAAAATCTTTACTTATCGCAAAAAAAGAAGAGAAAGTATTTTATATGCAATTTGAAGATGCTTGGTTTAAAATTTCTGATATGATCCTTGAACGTAAACATAATGTAAGTGTAATTAATGCTAGGGCTATACTAAAAGAAGTAAAAGATACTTTCTGGAATTTGGGTGGTATCTTACTCTCCACAGGTGGAAATATGGCTAAATGGTTTGGTAACTTAGATGATAAATATTCTGAATCAGAAAAAAAGCTAAGAAACGATTGGAGGGACTAAAATGGGGTTACTTACTAAACTATCTTTTGGGCTTCTAGGGAAGAAAAAGAAAAAACAGGAATCAAAAGAATCAATTAGTGAAGTATCTTCTTCTAAGATAATCGTTAAAGTTTACAAATCTTTAGGTGGGGAAATAAGGGCATTAAAGAATAGTTATACTGCAATAGAGCAACGTGATGAATTTGGTGAGTTAGTCTCAGTTAATGATGATACAGGGCATAAAGAAGATGTTGATTTCCAGATGGATTCAATTTATAGGGAACTAAATGTTCTTCTTAACTTAAGAACTAAGAATAAGAAACAAAGAGAAGAGATTTTAATTAAACGAATAAGAAAACAAGAACGGCTTATTTTCTTCTTAAATAAAGTTCCTGAGTTAAATGCTATTTACAACTTTCAAGATGAATGGGGTAAGTTAAGGGATTATAGAGTTTTGAAAAACTACTTAAAGAATGATAATAGTGGTTCATATTTTTATATTGAAAATGGTATGCGGACCTATGAGTTTGATGCTGTTGATGGTTTTTTAATTCCTAGATGGCATGGAAACGATACCTATTCTAGCCACCCAGACCATACAAGAATTAAGAAAATTAAAATTCAAGAAGATTTAAGATTTAGGGAAGAAATATCAGGGTACAAATTAGACACAAAACTAGTTCAATATGGGTTTATGTTCCTTTTATTTAATTTACTACTACTGGGGTTGCTTTGTTATGGTGGGCTTTATGTATTTAATAAATCAAATCAAATGGATGCTCCAATAAATGAGATTAGGCTAGAATGTATTGAAAGCACAGCGTCAATAAACAGGGATTACGGAACTTTAATCAGAGATGCAATAGAAATAAAAAAAGAATTTTTAGGTGTTAATAATATCACCAAAAACGAAGAAAATATAAAGGACATAAGTCCTAACAGATAGTAATGGCTTTTTCCGACCTTCCGATAGACCTGCAAAACATATATCTAACTAATATTGAGTTAGGGATAAAAATAGCTTTATTCGTTTTTATTATTCTTTTTTGTTATGTTCAAATAATAAGATTGAAAGAAAAAAATAAGAATAATAAAACTCCTTATTTCATGGTTGCATATATTAGGGGTTGGTTAGGAATTATGAGTTATATTTTTCTTTTTTTATCTCCTCTTTTAGGGGTTTTTATATTTTACCCTGGCTTTAGTATAGAGAATTTTCAAATAGGGCTAATGATATTTTACACAGTTGCTTTTTTCGTAGTAACTGGTGTATTATTAATAAACTTCTTTTTTTTCTCAGGAAGTATATTATTTTCACTAGCTGGTTATGATCCAAATACTGAACGAACAAATAGGGTGATGAATGACCTTGCTAAATTTGGCGGTGGGTTTAAAGTAACAAGAAACAAATTCATTAATAAGCTCTTGGGTGGTTTGAAGTGAGGAGAACGATTCAATCTAATATTAGTAAAGGATTATATGATTTATTAGTTAATGAAAAAAAGATGCTAAATTTAAAGGAAAAAAAGAAAAGAAAATCTATTCGAAGAAGAATAACTTTTTATGACGCTTCGCAATCAATAGTAAGGAAGGCAATAAGATGAATAATGAAGAAGAGGGTGTAACATCATTACTGGGTTTAATATTATTTTTCTCAGTGTTCTCAGTTATAGCTATGTCAGGTTTCCTATTAGAGTATGGGGTTATGAATGATTTTTTATTTTATGAAACTCAGTTACAAGTAGAATCCATGGTTACAGATGGAATTATTAATTCAAGTGTAGCTAATCAGACGCAGATGATATTTGAAACCTTTTTAGGTGTTATCTCCTGGGAAGATAATTTGTGGTTTGGTATTTATCTACTATTTGTAGTGACATCTTTACTAACAGCTTACTCACTAAGGGGTTCAAATGCTATTCCCTTTTTGATGTATCTGTTATTTGGAATAACTATATTCTTATTTTTAGGTGGTATACTTGAAACCTTTACTGATTGGTTTGTAAACTCAATCACTACTAAGATTATACCTGACGCTTGGGAATACTTCCCTAAATTTGCTTGGTATTTAGATAATATTGGTGTAGTTAATTTAATTCATGCTACTATTTTATTACTGCTTACTAAATCTAACTTCGATTTTTCAAGAAAAAATAACAATGATAAAAACGAGTTAAATGCTATTAGACAATCTGGAGAGGTATTTTAGGTGGATGATAAATATAAACTGGGGGTTGCAATAGTATCTATCCTTATACTACTAGGTTTAGTTAGTCTTGTAAGTGCTGGTGTTTTATCTAAGTACAATTATATCAGGATTAATAGTTTAGAGAATATCACAGCACAAGATAATAACTGGACAGGGAACAACACTTTCTATAATGTAACCATTATTAACTCAACCACATATAATATTAATGGTACTATAAATGCTTCTGAATACTGCTTAAATGATAGTTGTATCAATGATTGGTCAGAAGTAAATAGATCATATTATGCTGGTTTTGGTTTAAATCTAGGTGGGAATACATTTAGTGTTGATACTGGTGATATTCAAAGGAGAGTTAGTAGTTCTTGTGCTACTGGAAGTTCTATTAGGGTTATTAATTCAGATGGTACAGTAATATGTGAAACTGATGATTCAGGTGGAAATTCAACAAATACTGTTTATAATGAATCTGGGCAAATAAATGTTAGTAGTACTTTTGGTTCTGCTCAATCTATCAGCTTTTATGCGGACATTACTCAGGTTTTAATAGAGGGAACAGGCACATTTAGTGCTAATTTAACTTCTTCTAGTGGTCAAAAATTCTTAAGGAGAACAATGAGAGAGAACACTTGGCAATTATTATACCCTGATATGACTGTTGGGACTAGTGGAAGTAATGCTTCCTTTCGAATAGACTTATATGATAGCACTGATGGAGTTTATAATTACACTATTTGGTACAAATTAAATGAATAAAAGAATCTATTTTTCAATACTTTTCCTGTTCCTTCTAGTATTACCTATCGTATTTGCAGATAATTATGTTGATTCTAAAATTGATTTAACGCCTGAAGATTTATCATGGTTTAAATTACAAGATACTTTTATTTCATCAGGGCAAGAATGCATTGACGCCATGACTAAAAATTCTTATTCTATTTATAAAAATTCATCTGGCCAATTAATAAAAAAAGGATTAATAACTTCTGGAGAAGAACTATATGCTAATTCAAATTGTTTAAAAGTCGAGGATGCAAAGTCGTTAAAAGATACTTGGATTATTCCAACAATTAATTATGGGAAAGATAAAGACGACCCAAAAGATATAACTATTTTAGATTATAATTGGACAATTAAAACAATTCAAATTAACGACAAGGTAGATGAAATATCATATTTTGTTAAAGATAAAATAGAAAAAGAAATAATAAAAGATATAAAAGATAATAATGTTATAAAAATAGATTCTGAAGGATTTAAAGAAATACACTTCGGAAACGAATCAACAATCGTTTCTTTTAATTATACTTATTTAATAGAAGACACAACAATAGCAGAATCAACACCAACGACAGATTATCATACTAATGGAAATCTTTTCATGGGTGTTTATACCTCAGGGGCAATGGCAACTATCTTAGAATATAATAGAACTAAATTAAATCTTGATGGTGATGCAACAATAGTAAGTTCAAACATATCTCTTTATCTTGAA